>Ga0335073_10004094_pt1 | contig 20403 bp, 16 predicted proteins | sample Lox_Sample_22_FD_207093 | JGI IMG/M metagenome (GOLD analysis project Ga0335073, IMG submission 207093) | Soil microbial communities from Loxahatchee National Wildlife Refuge, Florida, United States - Lox_Sample_2.2 | ecosystem: Environmental > Terrestrial > Soil > Wetlands | place: USA...
AGAGAAGATCGTCGATCAGCAGCATGATTTATGCGGTTCCGCTGGGCTCCAGCTTCAGGCGAATGTTGACGAAGTTGTAGGGCGGCCACGGCCCGGTGTATTTGAAGTTCAGCCGGTCGCCGAACTTTTTCGCCACACGGTTCACGGCGGCGTCAAATTCGGCTTCGCGCTCCCGCTCCAGCAGGAAGGCGGCGTTGAGGATCATCTTGTCGCCGATCGGTTTGTTGTCGCGCGAGGCGACACAGATGGTGCGCAGCGACTCGTAGATGTCGCGCACGTATTCGGCCGAGCGCTCTTCCAGCGCCTTATCGATCATGCGGCCCAGCTGCATGCGCGCGAAATAGGTCGATTGCAGATGCTTGCGCGTGATCTCCTGGTGGAAACGGTGGATCTCCTCGTGCTCGCGCTGCAGCTCTTCAATGATGCGGTCGCGGTGCCAGGTGACCTTGAGGCCGAACTCCACCTTGCCCGCCATCTGCTTCAACACGTCTTTGACCGACGGGTAGATGCTGCGCAGGACCTCGCGAATATCGTCATCGGTACGAAACACCGTGCCGAAGCTCATGGGAATGATGGTTTGCGTCTTCATCACGGTTTCGATGACGTGCTCGTGAGCGAGCGCATTTTCGCGCGTCGGATCGAAGATGAACACCGCCGTGCGGCTCACGACGGCTGCGATATCGCCGTGTGGAACCACGTAAACCAGTTCGCCGTTGCCCCCGATGCCGAGGCGTCCGAAATTAACCGGCTCGCCCGACTGGATGATGCCGTAAACATAGCGGCCCTCCTGGCGCACGTCGGGCACGGGAATGGGACGAGGGAGGAACTCTGCGGCCACTGCGGACTCAGGCTGCAGCGCCGGTGCAGGCGCAGGCATCACCGCGACAGCACGCGGTCGCTGCGCTTTCTTCTTCACGGCTGTGGCGCTCTTTGCGGCCGAAGCCTTGTGAGCTGTTTGCTTCTTAGTCGGCTGCTTTGGGCTTCTCATAGTTGTTCCTCAAGAGTTTGGAAATGCTTTCCAGAAGCTCCTTGATATCGATCGGCTTGAACAGCACGGGAATGCCAAGTTGCTCCGAGCGCTCCACCGCTTCGGGAGTCGCGTATCCGGTAAGCAAAACCGCCGGCATCGAGGGATTTCTCTGGTGCGCAAAATCGATCACATCGAAGCCGTTCTCTTGCTTCTCCAGCGAGAGATCGCAGAGCAAAAGATCGACGCTTTCGACGGCCAACAGGCTGCGAGCTTCGTCGGACGAAACCGCAGCGCTGACGTCGTATCCCTGCTGTTGCAGAATCAGCCGATACGTCACCAGTACGTTCGGCTCGTCATCGACTACGAGAATGCGCGGCTTGGAATTCATGGCTGCACTTGCTCACTGCACCGCGGGCAATTCGATACTGAACACGGTTCCCTCTCCGACTTTGCTGCGCACCCGCAGCTTGCCTCCATGGTTCTCGATAATGCCCTTGACGATCCACAATCCCAGACCGGTTCCGCGCTCGCCCTTGGTGGTGACGAACGGTTCGAACATGGTTCGCAGCATGTTCTCGGGAATTCCGCAGCCAGAATCGGCGACGGTGACGATGATGTTTTCCCTTACCCGGTCTTTGCGAACCACCCGGGTGCGCACGCGCAGCACCCCGCCGCCGGTCATGCTGTCCTTGGCGTTGACCACCAGGTTTGACAACACCTGCCGGATCTGGTCGGCGGAGCCCAGCGCGGGCCGCAAATCGCCAAGTTGCTTCTCGACGCGGACGCCGGCGCGATCGAGCTGGCGCGCGAACAGCAGCAGCGTGTCCTCCACCACCGAGTTGACATCGAAGTTTCCCACCTCTTCGGCATTGCGATACAAACCCAGCATCTGGCGCACGATGCGCGCCACCCGTTCGGTCTCGCTCTTGAGGATGTCGTACACCGGCGCCGCTTCCGGCTTCATCTGGTCGGTCATCAGGAAAATGCAGTTCTTGATCGCCTCCATCGGGTTGTTGACTTCATGAGCGATGGTTCCGGCCAGACGTCCGGCGGCGGCAAACTTCTCCATCTCGAGCATGCGCCGCTCCATCTTGAGCTGCTCCAACCGGCGCACCGCGGTGAGATCGCGCAGCACGGTAACGGTATAGGCCACGAGTCCGCGTTCGTCGTAGATCTTGCCGGAGCGCGCGTCATACTCCACTTCCTGGAAAGTTCCCGGATGCGTGAGCTGAATGGGAGCGCTTTCGCGATCGGAAAACGAGTAGGTGAACTTGGTGATGTAGGCGTCGAGCTTGGCCTGATTGCGCATTTGCAGCACGGTTCGGCCCAGCTCGGAGCCCAGCAGTTCCTGGGCGAGCGGATCGAGCAGCGCGACCTTGGCGTCGCGATCGCACACCACGATGGGATCGCCAACGTTTTCGATGATCAGGTTCAGGCGGTCGCGGTCCTGGCGAACCAGCTCCTCGGCATGACGCAGCTTATCGTAGTTGGAACGCAGCTCCTCGTCAGCGCGCCGCAGATCGGTGACATCGCGCAGCACCGTTACCATGCCCGTGCGACGGCCGTCCGGCGCAAAGCTGGGAGCGGAAACCGCCTCGAACAGCACTTCGTCGCCTTCAATGGCATCCACCAGTGTCATGTCGCGTGACGAATCGTTACCCGAAACCGCCATCGACGACAACGCCGCCGAGAACAGCAGGTTGTTCAGCTCCACCGCGCGCACGCGTCCTTCGCTGACTTCTTCGGGCAGCCGGAAGTAACGTCCCGCAGCTTTATTCTGCGTGATCACGCGGTGTTGCGGATCGGTCAGGATCACCGGATCGGTCATGCTCTCCATCACCGTCTGCATCTGGGTGATGGTGGTTTCCATATCGAGCATGCGGTTCTGGTAGTGCTCGACCTTGAACAAGCGGGAGTAATAGCGGTTAGCCAGTTCGATGAGCGAGCGCAGCTCGGACAGATCGGATTCGGTGAAGCCGCGGCGCAGCTCAACCACCGCCACCGCGACATACGCCCGCATGTCGCAGATGCCGCAAACCTGTTCCTGCAACTGCAGTTTGAGACGGGAATGGTAGTTCTCGACCGCAATGCATTTGCCGGAACGCGCCCGGTCGGCTTCCCAGCACGCTATCCGGTTACGAAAGATCAGCGGATAGTAGTAGAGATCGCCGCCCTTGGGAGCTCCACCCGCGACCACCGCCGGCTTCAGCGAGTGGAGGATGTTCACCAGCGGGCTTTCCATCGCAAACAGCGAGGTCTGAAAGCGTTGCAGGAAACTTCGGGAGCAGTTCAGCGAGGCAAACGGCGCAACTTCCGAGCTGTCTAAGTTCACCTTGGCGATCAGCCCGCGCGGATGTCCGAAGCCGACAATCTCTTCCAGCAGGACGGGGAAGATTTCATCGCCACGCTCAATGCCGAGCAGACGTAAAGCGGGACGCCGCTTCCTCCCAGCGTGCTGGGGGAGATCGGAGCGCACGCGCATCTGCGGGGAAGCCACAGCAACGTCTCCTGACAGTGACTTGCCTTAAACGCGCGTCGCCGGTCGCCGGGTGCGGACCGGACGTCGCGTGGTTTCAACCGTGGTGACCTCTTCCTCACCCGTCTCCAGCTGCGGACGAGAGACCAGACCGGTGAGGCCCACGGCATCGGCATATTTCAGATAGGTGTCAATGGAGGCGACCACCACGCGCGCCTCGACCGTAATCAGGTCGATGCCCACAAGCGAGATGCGCACCCAGGCGTCGATCACGATACCTTTGTCCAGTACGCGATCCAGTACGTCAATCAGACTCGATCCGCCGGAAACTCGTTCAACGGCCATTCAGATCCTCCTGCCGATCTTCTTCGCTGGCTCTATTTCTTCCTGGAAGCTTTTCGTGATGTCTTACGCGTCGTTGCCGTTGCCTGCACGGTTTCCGATGGCCCGGCGCGCGGCAGCTGCCGGCGCGTCACCGCGGGCAAAACGGCGGGATGCGTGAGATTGGGATCGAACTTCCACCAATTCAGACCGATCTCCTCCGCCTTGTCCACCGAACACACCAGCAGGCGGATGCGAATGGTCAGCAGCTCGACATTGGCCAGCGATATCCGGACATCGCCGGCAATCACCAATCCTTTGTCCAGAACCCGATCGAGGATGTCGAGCAGGTTGGCCGTTCCCGAGACGGTCGGTACGCGTTCCATGAATGATTCTCAGAATTACGAGAAAGTGCGGATATACCGAAGCTTCGAGCCTTCGAGACGCTGCCTCGAAGAGCGGAACCGGGCTTCGACACAATCGCGTATCGTAGCGAAGACGGGACGCAGTGTCAATTTACAGCCTGCGCAAAAACCGGTGAAGCAGCGCCGTTCGTACCAGGCTCACACTTTCCTCCTTTGCTTAGATGCAGCCGGGTTGCCTGGGAAATGGGCTGCAGGTTGCCGCCCAGCCAGCGGCGCAAGTCCAGCTCATTTCGAACGCCCCCTTGTGATCTGTATCACAGCCTCGTGTTAACCGGATCGGAGAAGATGATGGAGTGGTAAACCGCCGCAGCGAGAGAGAGTTCGAGATGGGCTGGATTGAAAACAAGTTCGAAAAGAACTTCCTGGTCACCACGGTTGACTACGTTTTTAACTGGGCGCGGAAATCGGCGATCTGGCCGATGACGTTCGGCCTGGCCTGCTGCGCCATCGAGATGATCGCGGCCTCCACTTCGCGCTTCGACATTGCGCGCTTCGGCTCCGAGGTGTTTCGCCCCAGCCCGCGGCAGAGCGACCTGATGATCGTCGCCGGGACGGTCTCGCTGAAAATGGCGCCGGTCGTGCAGCGGATCTACGACCAGATGCCCGACCCGAAATGGGTGATTGCAATGGGCGCCTGCGCCTCCGTCGGTGGTCCCTTCAATACCTATTCTGTACTGCAGGGGGTCGATCGTATCGTGCCCGTCGATGTGTACATCGTCGGTTGTCCGCCTCGGCCGGAGAACCTCTTCTACGGATTGCTGCGCCTCCAGGACAAAATCGACCAGATGACGATCGCCAAAAAGCCCACCGAGGTACGGTTGCGCGAGGACATGGTAGACAGTTTCAAACAGCAGGTCCGCATTGCGCAGGCCAACTTTGCGAATCCCGGGGTCTCCTGCGCGCCGGAAGATTGCGCGACCGGGTGTAAGCCGGGACAACTGGTGCAGCCGGCAGAAAAGGGCTTCATCGCCGAGCCCTGAAACTCCCACGACGTCAGAGCCGGTTACGATTTCCTTTTGAATCGACTCCAAACGGATAGCCCGTCAATCTTTCCGGATAGCTCCAGCCGGCCATGATCAGCATTGCTCGCCCGGCCTTCAGCCGTAATCGCCTGAAATTCCGCTACCGGCGTGGTCGAATTGCAGCGCGTGCGCGTTGGCATGCCACTTGCTTCTATCAATTGCGTTCTTAGCCAGCGTCCAGCAATGAGGCTGGCAAAGTAGAAACGAAATGTTGCTACTTTGAACAAAAGAAGAAGACCTGAGGAAGGGAGCGCCTCGGGTCTTTTTTTGCGCCCTTAGAGCCCCTTTTGCGGCCGTACAGCTACTTTGCGTCGAACAGTTGCGGCGGCCATGGGATAATCGACCTCGCTTTCGTGAAACACGTTGTCCATACTGCTTGTCCGCACGATTGTCCCGACGCCTGCGCGGTGCTGGTGACGATTGAAGATGGCCGGGCCACGCGCGTCGAGGGTGATCCTCGGCATCCCATCACTCGCGGATTCCTTTGCGGCAAAGTTGCCAAGTATCTGGACCGCGTCTATTCGCCCGATCGTGTTCTCCATCCTGTGCGGCGGGTCGCGCCAAAAGGAACCCATGGCGAGGGCGCTTTCCAGCAAATCACCTGGGACCAGGCTCTGGACGAAATCGTCGCGCGCTTACAAAAGATCTCTGACGAGTTCGGGCCGGAGGCGATCCTGCCGTACTCCTACGGCGGCAACTGCGGCGTGCTCAATGGCGGCTCGATGGACCAGCGCTTTTTCCATCGCTTAGGCGCTTCGCAGCTGCATCGCAGCATCTGTTCGCAGGCAGGCGAAGACGCCATTCTCTCCATCTACGGGCGCAAGATGGGCACTGAGCCGGAGCAGTTCCGCCACTCACGCTACATCATCGCCTGGGGCGCGAACATCCACGGCAACAATATTCATCTGTGGCCGTTCATTGAAAAGGCGCGGCGCGATGGCGCCAGGCTGGTGGTCATCGATCCGTATCGCACGCGCACCGCCCGCATTGCCGACTGGCACATCCCGATCAACCCCGGGACCGACGTCGCGCTCGCGCTCGGGTTGCTGCACATCATCGTGCGCGAAGGCTGGCATGACGCCGACTACATTGCGCGCTACGCGGTGGGCTTCGACGAGTTGCAAAAACGCCTGCCGGAATACCCGCCGGAACGGGTAGCGCAGTGGACGGGTATCGCCAAAGCAGATATCGAACGGCTGGCGCGCGAGTACGCGCAGACGCGTCCGGCGGTCATTCGCCTGAATTACGGAATTCAGCGCTCGCAGAACGGCGGCACTGCGGTGCGCGCGGTCTGCATGCTGCCGGTGATTACCGGATCGTGGAAAGAGATTGGCGGCGGATTGCAGCTTTCTACCAGCGGCGGCTTCGGGCTCAATCGCGAGGCCATGCAGCGGAAAGATCTGATGCTGCGAAGTCCGCTCGCTCGAACAGCGCGAACCATCAACATGGTCGAACTGGGGCACGCACTGACGGAGGTGAACGATCCGCCGGTGAAAGCGCTGTTCGTTTACAACTCCAATCCCGCTGCGGTCTGTCCCGATCAGCATCGGGTGCAGCGCGGTTTGGCGCGTAAAGATTTGTTCACGGTTGTTCACGAGCAGTTCTTCACCGACACGACGGATTTCGCCGACATTGTTTTGCCGGCGACAACGTTTCTTGAGCACAAGGACCTGGTTTCCGCATATGGCCACTACTATCTTCAGGTGTCGCATCCGGCGATCGCTCCGCCGGGCGAATGCAAGCCCAACGTGGAGCTTTTCCGCGAGCTGGCGCTGCGCATGGGTTTTGAAGACCCTTGCTTCGGCGAGAGCGTGGAGACGATGATCGACGCTGCCCTGTCCTCGGGTGCACCGCAGTTGCAGGGCATCACCCGCGAGCGTTTGGAGCGCGATCCGTACCTCCGGCTCAATCTGAACGGAGATGGGAGCGGCGCGCCGTGGCTGCCATTCGCCCAGGGATTTCCTACCCCGAGCGGCAAAGCGCGAATCTACGATGAGAATCTGCTCGCGCACGGCATCGATCCGGTAGCGGCTTTCGTCCCGCCGGAAGAGTCGCGTCACACGGCGCGCGCACAGCGATATCCGCTGGAGCTACTGGCGCGGAAGGCGGACAATTTTCTCAATTCCACCTTCGTAAATCACGCCGGCCATCAGAAGATGGAACCTCACCGTCATACGCTGGAAATATCTAAGAGAGACGCGGAAGCGCGCGGCATCGACAACGGCGATCGCGTGCGCGTCTTTAACGATCGAGGTGAGGTATTTCTGCGGGCCCGAATCGATACCACCGTGCAGCCCGGTGTGGTGGGCGCGCGTCTGGACTGGTCGAAGCTGTCGGAAAATGGGATCAACATCAACGCCCTCACCTCCGCTCGCCTCACCGACCTCGGCGCTGGTGCCACGTTTTACTCCACGCTGGTGGAGGTGGAGCGTGCACATCTCCCTCCCGATCGTGACACGGCGAATGCTTCTTCCGGGCTGCACTTCGCAACTTCGAAGGCGCGCAAGGGTTAGCGTAGCCGTCACGCTGGAATCACCTTGCTTTCGGTTTCGAACCCGAGCAGCCGTACCGTATAATTGCGCTTTCATTAACCCTTTACTCTGAGGTTGCGTCATTTCTTGCCAGGATCAGGGAAGACCCGCCGTGTTGTTGGCGCGCGGGACCAGTGGTTGCGCCACGGCGATTGGTGTCCTCCTCGCACTCCTAGTTCTTTGCATGCCGTGCGTGGCGCAGCAGGAAGTGATTGCCGAAATCATCATTCACGGGAACCGCCGCATCCCCGCCGACACCATCCGGGCCCGCATGTTCACCAAGCCGGGCGACGTGTACGACCAGGCAGCGCTGGAGCGCGATTTCAACTCCCTGTGGAACACCGGATATTTCGACGATCTGCGCATCGAGCGCGAACAATCGCCGAAGGGCTGGATCATTCACGTCTACGTGAAGGAAAAGCCGACTATCCGTGAGATCAAATACACCGGCTTGAGTTCGATTTCTCAGAGCGACATCCTGGACAAATTTAAGGAGCAGAAGGTTGGACTCACCCAGGAGTCGCAGTACGATCCGACCAAGGTGAAGCACGCCGAAGTCGTAATCAAAGATTTGGAAGCTGCGCACGGCCACCAGTTCGCGACCGTCCGCTCCGAGGTGAGGCCGATCCCGCCCGCGGCCGTTTCCCTGACGTTTGTGGTCAAGGAAGGTCCGAAGGTCAAGGTCGGCAAAATCAAGTTCGAAGGCAATCATGCCATCAAGAGTCGCGACCTGCAGAGCGCGATGAAGAACCTGAAGCCCATCGGCATTCCGCACTCGATCTTTCTGGAGGATTTGTGGGCTCGGACGTACGATTCCACCAAACTGACGGAAGACGCAGAGCGCGTGCGCTACTACTACCAGACCAAGGGCTACTTTAAGGCGCTGGTCGGCGATCCCAAGACGCAGATTCACGACACCAGCGGCATACGCTGGTACTTCCCTTTCAAGTCGTCGCCAGGCAAAGCTGTCGATATCACCATTCCCGTTGAAGAGGGTCAACGCTATCGGCTGAAGGAGATCACCTTCACCGGCAATAAGGCGGTCACGAGTACCAAGGCGCTGCGGGCCTTGTTCAAGATCAAGGACGGCGACATCTTCGACACCGAAGCGATTCGCAAGGGCCTGGAGCAGCTTCGCAAAGCCTATGCCGCGCTGGGCTACATCAATTTCACCCCGGTGCCGAACACGGAGGCCAACGACGAAACTCGCATGATCAGCCTGCGCATCGATCTTGACGAAGGCAAGCAGTTCTATGTGCGGCGCATCGAGTTCGAGGGCAACACCACTACGCGTGACAAGGTCATTCGCCGCGAGCTGGCGCTGGAAGAAGGCCAGATTTATAACGGCAATCTTTGGGAGTTGAGTATTCTGCGGCTGAACCAGTTGCAGTACTTCGATCAGCTCAAGCCGGAGCAGGACTCGGAGATCAAACAGAATCCCCAGGACGGCACGGTCGATATCACTCTGAAAGTCAAGGAGAAGGGTAAGAACAGCATCGGCCTGACCGGCGGCGTCAGCGGACTGGCCGGGGCATTTATCGGCATCAACTACACCACGAACAACCTGTTCGGCAAAGGCGAAAGCCTGACGCTGCAGTTCCAGGTCGGCCAGTACGAGCGCAACGAGCAGCTGTCGTTTACCCAGCCCTATCTGTTCGACCGCCCGCTGCAGTTCGGCTGGTCGGTCTATCACAACAGCTACAACTACAACCAGGCGGCGTTGACGCAGATCCAGCTCAACCAGACGCTCGCGCTGCCGCAAAGCTATCAGGCGCTGCTGCAGAACTTCACCCAGACCAGCACCGGTTTCACCACTTCGCTCAGCTATCCCATCCGGCGCTCCTTCAAGCGCGTCGGCATAACCTACGGATTCGACAATTCCTCGGTGCAAACCTTCAGCGCGGCCTCGACCGATTACTTCGAAGCGCTCGAATTCCGCGGCATCTCCGGGCCGAACTCGCTGAACGGAATCATCACCAGCAAGATCGTTCCGAATTTCTCGTACAACAAGATTGACAACCCGCAGCGCCCCCACAAAGGTCAGAGCTTCTTCTTCTCGAACGAAATAGCGGGACTCGGCGGGAACGTGAAGTATGAAAAGCCGACGGCCGAATACAAGCGCTTCATGCCGGTGAACAAAGGCCGCAATACGGTTGGCTTCCGCGTGCTGGGTTCGTGGATCACCGGCTACGGCGGAACGGTCGCGCCGCCGTTCGATCGCTTCTATGCCGGCGGCGACACCGACATTCGCGGCTTCGACATTCGCGCAATTTCTCCGGTTTCGTTCTTCCCGACATCGGTCACGGTGCCGCTGCAGAACCCGGACGGCAGCACCGTTCCCTTGAATCCGGCGAACCCCCGTCAGGGCACGTATAACATTACGGTCCCGGTGGAGCAGATCATCTTCCCCGGCGGCGATACCAACATCATCACGAACCTCGAGTACCGCATTCCGATCGTCGGGCCGGTAACTCTGGCGCCGTTTGTCGATACCGGGTGGGACTTCATCACCAATCCGTCGCAGTTGTCGGTGGCCGGAGCGCAGATCAATACCTTGCAGAGCACGCTCTTCGGTTGTCCGGCGCTCAACGCGGTATTCCAGTGCGTCGGCGGCACCACGCTGCCCTTCAGCAACGAACTGAAACCGGTGCAGGGAACGAATTACCAGACGCGCATGTCGACGGGTGTGGAGTTGCAGGTCATTCTGCCGGTGGTGAATGCGCCATTTCGCATTTACTACGCATACAATCCACTGCGCATCGACGAAGTCGTGAACTCGCCGAATCCGATTACGCGCTCGATGTTCCCCGCGGGCGCGGCCGGCGAGTACACCTACCTGCAGACCATTTCGCTGTATCAGCCGCGATATCTGTTGCAGGAGCCGCTGAAGACCTTCCGCTTCACCGTGGCTACGACCTTCTAGGAAAAACTCGGAAGGGATCTCAGTTGGAACGCGAGCCACCGCCCGCGCGGAGCGCCTTGCTTCGCTCTTCCGCCTTTTGCTCGTCAGCGGAACGCCCCTGCCGTTGATACAGCTTGCCAAGATGGGCCCATGCGTCGGCCGCATTGGGATCAAGCTGCACCGCCTGTTCCTGGAACAGCGTCGCCTGCTTCAAATCTCCCATGGACGCCCATATGGCGGCGCGTCCCTGCGCGATGTCGAAACTGAAGGTTCGTCCTCCGGATGCATTCAACAGTTCCGGAGGAGCGGTGCGCGCCGCTGCATCAAGCTGCTGCAAAGCCTGTCGTGGCTGCCCGCTGATGAAGTACAGGCGCGCCAGCTTTACCGATTCTCTCGACTTAATCGCAGGATCGGAGGTGAGCCGGATCGTCTCCTCCAGAGCATGCGCCGCATCGGCGTTGCGTCCGCTCTTCTGATACAACTCGGCCAGCGATGACCAGACGACCGGCTGATCCTGCGAAATCGCGAGCGCGGCGACCCATTCCTTCTCGGCCGCCGCCGTCTTTCCCTGTTCGAAATAAATCTGACCCAAGCCGGTGCGCGCGGCCAGCAACTGGGAGGGGTCGCGAGACAGGAGCGTCACCATCTGCATCGCCTGCATCGCGTCCGCCGCGCGCTCCTGATGCTGGTACAAATCCGCCAGCGCGAACCAGACGCTGGCCTCAAAGCCCGGCAGCGCCGACCAACCGGTCGCTTCATTCGGCGCCAGTGCCAGCGCCGTCTGCCAATCCTGCTCCGCCTCGGCGCGCCGATCCATGGCATTCAGAATGGTGCCGCGATACCAGCGCGCGTGCGCATTGCCGGGATAAACCTTGATCGCGTTGTCGGCGGCCGAAAGCGCCTCCGGATTACGCCCCAGAGCGTTCAGCACCCGCGCCGTATTCACCCACAAATTAAAGGTGCGTGCCGACAACGGCAGCTGATCGTGCGGCAAAGGCGCGGTAGTGCAGTCGACGGCGAACCGCTTGAGGGTGTCCTGGTTCTGCGGGGTGTTCCGCAGGAAAACGATTGCCACTTCGTCGAGGTACACCGGACGCCAGTTCTGGCTGTGACAGTCGCTCTTCAGCCGATCGAGCGAAACTTCATCCAGCGTGAGCGGAAAAATGATCGTGTTAATACCGTAACGGTTCGCCTCTTGCTGCCACAGGTCGGAGTCAAGCGGTGCGGCCAGCATTTGCGCTCCGTGCTGCGGAATTGCCGTCCCGAAGGGCACTGCACGGCCATCGATATAGTCCCGATATTGGTCGCCCAGCGCCCAGGCAATATAGCCGCCTTCGTTGTAGGTGTTGAACACCCTGCCCGGCAGGTGCTCGCGCTCGATAAACTCCGCGGCCCGGCTCGGAAACCACGGGGACAGTCCCGTGCCGAAGGTCGAAAGGTTCGCCTCGGTCAGATAATGACGGTTGGTCAGCACATCGGCCGACCGCACCACTGCCAGCGCGGCGAAGAGCGCGACCGCCGCGGTTGCCAGTGCCACGCGCACCCGGGGGTTTCGGATCCGCTGCTGTACCCAGGCCGTCAGCGGCATCAGCAGCCAGCCCGCGATCACGACGATTACGCAACTGGCCAGCGCGACCATCCGCACATGCCTGGTGGCTTCGTATCCGGCCAGGAGCATCAGCACCGCTGCGCCCGGCCGGCGTTGCGCCAGTCCAGCGCCCACACCAACAATCAGCACCAGCGCCAGCAGATGAATGATGTCGCTGGTATTGCACGGCGAGAACGAACTCAGCGGCTTCATCCAGTTCCAGCGCAGCGGCGCCCATTCATTGATGGCGCGCGAGTGCAGGGCCATGAGGTGCTGCTGGCGGATCAGGGCATCGTAGATCTTCCATCCCCAGGGATTCACCATCGTCGCAACCGCGGTCGCGGCAAACCACGGCCACGACCGTTTCGATCGCTGTATCGCCGCACGTCGCCGCGACTCGCTGGAAGGAAGCTCAAGCACCTCCAGTGCCACAAACGCAACGATCAGTCCCAGCCCGGCGACAAAGCCCAGGTGAAGATTCACCCAGGCAATCATCAAAACGGGCAACAGCCACAGCGAAGCGCGACTGGTTGTGTAGTTTTGCCAGAGCAGCGATAGAAAGGCCGCGAACAGTACAACCGTGAACATCTCCGCGCGCGGCACGGCGCGGAAGGCAATCAGCGGTACCGCCAGGATGGCAATGGCCGCGGTGTAGGCCGAGCCGCGGCGAAGCAGCAGGGCTACCGTTCCCGCGCAAGCGGTCGCGGCAATCCACGAGATGAGCGCGAAGCCTCCCGCCAGGTACGCCCAGTAGAAGATCAGGCCCGAGCCGACGGGATAAATCCACGGCGCTCCGCTTGCGGTGTAGGAGAAAACGTCGGTCGAGAAAACATGATGATGCTGCGCCACCCAGCGGCCGGTCGCCATCTGCCAGCCGAGATCGGGATCGGCGACCGTGGCCAGCCCCGCCAGGAACGCATAGATGACCGCAATGGCTCCCAGAACCAGGAACAGCCGGCGGCCAAGCGGCGAAATCTCCGCGGGCAGAGCGTCTGGATTGGCGGGATCCGCTAAGGAGCTGGAGTGACCCACGGCAACATCATTCATTGGGGTTCTACTCTATCGAACGGCAGAGGTGGGATACAAGGCTGGGAATTTGCCTTAGACAGCACTGCGCACCACCAAGGTTGTACACTTTCGTTTGACGCTGAGAAGCTGATTTTCCTATAATCTACCAATCCGCACCGCCGAATTTTCCGGTCGGGAAGCGTTTAGGCGAAAGTATGCGCTGAGCGCCGTTGCCCGGCTCCAGAAAGATGCAGTTAGGATCTCCGTCATCACTGGATACCTGAAGAATTCCCGGAGCAGTTCAAGGAGCTACACCAACGCAATGAAGCGCACGTTCGTAAGCACAGCCGTGCTCGCTCTGTCCCTGAGTACTGCGGCCATGGCACAGTCCGCCCCCGCCGCCCATAGCACTATGCCGGCTGCCACCCCGACCACCGGCGCCACCACGCCCACCGGCGTCAAGGTCGGAATCATCGACATTCAGCAGGCGATCGTCGGTACCAACGAAGGCGCCCGCGACTTCGAGGCGCTGCAGAAAAAGTTCGAGCCGAAGAAGAACCAGTTGGCCAGTCAGAACACCGAAATCGAGAACCTGAAGAAACAGCTGCAGACGCAGGGCGACAAGCTGAATGAAGAGGCGCGCAGCACCCTGGTGAACTCAATTCAGTCCAAGCAGAAAGACCTGCAACGCTCGGTGGAAGACGCGCAGACCGAATATAACCAGCAGCAGAACGAGATTGCCCAGCGCATACTGCAAAAGATGGCGCCGGTCATCGACAAGTACGCCAAAGCCAACGGCTACGGCCTGCTGTTTGATTCTTCCAATCCCTGGCCGCAGGGTCCGGTGCTCTGGGCCACGGCCGGCGTGGATATCACCAAGCCGATTGTCGACGCCTACAACGCGCAGTCCGGCGTCGCGCCGCTACCCAATGCTCCCAAACCGGGCAGCGCCCCGGGCGGCAAGCCGATCGGACAGGCGACACCGCCATCCACCAAGTAGGATCGTTTGTTAGATAGAATCAAGGGCCGCAATCGCGGCCCTTTTCTGTTCTCGAAAGGTTCGGATTGGGAAGCCTGAGCGTTGTTAGAAAGCGCCGCCGCCGCCGCCCCCAAATCCGCCGCCGCTGAAACCGCCTCCACCTCCGAAGCCTCCGCCGCCCCATCCCGACCCCGTGCTGCTGGCGCGCGGCGCGGCCACGAATGCCTGGTGCGCATCCATCGCCATGTTGTGCATCGCACCGGCGAAGAAGATGGGGTTGAAGCCGCCGACGAACGGCGTTGGCCCGACATACCACGTCGGAGGATTCTGGACGATCCCCTGGAAGGCTTTGGCCCAGCGGTTCTCAATGCCCAGCGCCATCGCGTAAGGAAGAATCTTTTCGAAGGTGTCAGGGGGCATGCGCTTCAGCCGGTCGGCGTCGACACGGTTGATGAATTCCTGTAAGCCGAGAATCTGGACCTTCGTTCGCACACCTTGCAGCGACTTGGCAGTCATGATGCGCGCAAACAGGAACACGATGATCAGCGCGATCACCGCGGACGCAATCAGCAGACCGGGCGAGCTGAGCACGTCCGCCCAGTGGAAGATTTGCACGATGACGAAGGGCGCCACCGTCGCCACTATCCCGAGAAACACGTAGGCATGTGCCGAATCCGGGTCAACCGAGTACATTCCCTTGCTCTTCAGCTCGGCGAGGATGTCCTCCTTGATCGTCGGAATCGCCACGTAAAACTGGTTGCGCAGCTCAGAGAGGCGGATCTCGGTCGCACCGCCGGCGAACATGTGATTCAGCATCACGCGTTCGTGCGCTTCCAGCGAGCTCGAACTCCACGTACCCGGCTCCTTCAGCGAGTGAAACGTGTAGTCGCGATGTGAGAAGAACACGGCTTTCGAGTCGGTCTCTTCAATCTTGATGTAGCCCTTCACCGCCAGGTCAACCAGAGTGGAAGTGATGTCGCGGGGGTGAACGCTGTCGTCGATGAGCGCGCCTACTTCGGCCGGCGTCATTCCCTTGGGCGGCTCGTACATCGGCGCCACCGACATGTCGGGCTTGGGATCGCGGCCCTTGGTCCACCAGAAGAAGAACATCACGATGAACGCCCACAGCGGCAGCAGCACAATAAAGTTGCTGCGCACGAACCACACGGCGAACGTCAGCTTGCTGGGTTCGCTCAGCACCCCCTTGGTGATGTACACGTCGGCGGTCAGACCCTCGCGCATATCGAGCGACTGGTTGGTATCGACGTGCACATCATTGCCATTAACCGTGACGGTCGCGTTCTGTGCGGCCGCGCCGTAGTAGCCGGTGAACGCCTGCGCGCGCAAATTGTTCACCGCCCCGGGCGGGAACAGGATGATCGCCCGTGCGCTGTCGATCGGCACCGGCCAGTCGTTACCGGTCACGTTCCAGTAGAGCTCGTCGTAGCCGTCGAACCAGCGGATCGCGTTCTTCACCGTGTAGTTGATCTCGACGGTTTTCGTGGTGTCGACCGCACCCGGAATGTAGATCTTCAGATGACGGTAGTCGTTCTGCACGCTGGATTCGTACTTCAGCTTGTGGCCCAGACCATCGTTGACGCTGATTACGTTAAGGAACAGCGTGTAGTTGGAACCGTGCGGACCAGGATATTGGATGGGTATGTCGCGATAGATGCCGTGAAACGAGCCGTTGAAAGCGACAACGATGTGCTCGTTGACGGTCATGGAGCCGTCCTGCGCGACGTTCATATTGCTGTCGAAATGGGTGATGCGCCACTCGCGCGCGAAGGCGGGAGTGGCGAGCGCGAGAAGAATCCACCAACAGGCAATCGCCCGCATTTTGCATTTAGCACTTTGCATTTAGCAGCGAGCACTTGCGCTCTGTCCGGATCACGAAGCCAAATGCTAAGTGCTAACTGCTAAGTGCTCTGAACGCCTTCGGCGCTCAGAACTTCACCGCTACCGGTTCGCGCTGCGTGGGCTCGGTGATGTCGAAGAACTGTTTCTGCTGGAAGTTGAACATCCCCGCGATGATGTTGCTGGGAAAGCTTTGAATCTTGGTGTTGAAGTCGCGCACCACGGCGTTGTAATAGCGCCGCGCATTCTGGATGGCGTCTTCCAGTCCGCTGAGCGAGCCTTGCAGCGACATGAACTCCTGATTTGCCTGGAGCTGCGGATACGCTTCCGCAACCGCAAGCAATCCTCGCAACGCGTAGGTCAACTGACCTTCGGCTTCGCTCTTCTCCGCCGGTGTGGTTGCAGACATGGCGGCGCTGCGGAACTTCGCGACATTCTCGAACGTGCCTTTTTCGTGCGCTGCGTAACCCTTCACCGTCTCCACCAGGTTCGGGATCAGATCGTAGCGGCGCTTCAGTTGGACATCGATGTCGGCCCACGCGTTGTCGGCGCGCACCCGCAACTGCACCAGGCTGTTGTAAATGCCGACCGTCGAGGAGGCGATAATTATCAGTAAGAGGACGATGACGCCGAGAACAATCCAACCAATCATTCGTTTTCCTCCCCAGCGGCGCGCGCTTGATCGGCTCTGAACTGCAGCTGAGCGAAAAAACGGCCGACGTGCGGAAGGTAACACAGGGCGGAAGATATAGGCAACGAAGCTGCCTTTGGTGCTCTCCCGCATTCAGGTTCAGAACCGTGGTCATGCGCCCGGAACTCACTCTGCCCTGTCTACCCGGTGGTATTCTGTAACAAATCTCTTGCAACGCGGGTAACTGACGCCGGAGCGGCCTATGCTCCAGAAACGGATTGACGATCAGCCCACCATCTCGCGCCAGATGCGGCGCGAGGCCGAAACCGTCTTCCACGATCATCTCAAGCGCGTGGGGCTGAAACGCACTGGCCAGCGTGACACCATCCTGCGCGCGTTTCTCGACACGCACGACCATCTCTCAACCGACGAACTCTACCGATTGGTCAAGAAGAAGGACCTCGGCATTGGCTTTACGACGGTATATCGCACGCTGAAGCTGCTCGCGGAATGTGGCCTGGCCAGCGAGGTCGCCTTCAACGACGGCATCGCCCGCTACGAGCACCAGTATCAGCGCCGCAACCATCACCACATGGTCTGCACCGAGTGCGGCAGCTCGGTCGAGTTTTTCTCGCCTGACATCGAGCGGATCGAGCAAGAGATCGGCCGCCGCAACAAGTACCTGCCCACGCGGCACACCTTCCAGATCTACGGCATCTGCGAAAAATGCCAGAAGAAGCCGAAGCGCGCGTGAGGATGCTGCGACAACATGATCAACACCGATCAGTGGCCCATGTGGTTGAAGTACTCGATTCTGATTCCGCACCTCGTGCTGTTGGTGCTCTTGACGTATTTATGGTGGCCAAGGTCGAACAAGAGTTTGGTGTGGACAGCGAGCCTTTGGATTTACCTGGTCACGGTCTATTTCCTGATCCTCCGCTCAATGGCCATCTAGGTTCTGTGCGGGCGCCTGGTGCCCGGGTTCAGCATCCCTCCTCCGAACGCCAACTTGGGATACTCCACCTGCTACTATCGGCTCGTGCTCACCCTCGTCGAAGCCGCCGAACAGATTCGCAGGCGCAGGCTCTCGCCGGTTGAACTCACGCGGGAATGTCTGGCGCGCATCGAGCGGCTCGACCCGCAGCTCAATGCCTTCATCACCGCCACTGCCGATCAGGCGCTGGAGCAGGCCCGGCGCGCCGAATCGGAAATCGCGACCGGCAACCATCGCGGACCGTTGCACGGCATTCCCATCGGTTTGAAAGATCTCTTCGACACCGCAGGCGTGCGCACCACCGCTGCCAGCAATCAATATCGCGAGCGCATTCCGGCGGAAGATGCCGAAGTCGTTCGCCGCTTGAAGAACGCGGGCGCGGTGATTCTCGGCAAGCTCAACATGCACGAGTTCGCCTTCGGCATGACCGGCGTGATCAGCGCCTTCGGGCCAACCAGGAATCCCTGGGACTTGGAACGCATTACCGGCGGATCATCGTCCGGCTCGGCCGCAGCTGTACCTGCGGGGTTATGTGTTGCCGCACTCGGCTCCGATACCTCCGGCTCCATTCGCTGTCCTCCGGCGCTGTGCGGCATTGTGGGATATCGTCCCAGCGCGAATCTGGTCAGCCTGAAGGGCGTTGTGCCGCTTTCTACGTCCTTCGACACCGTTGGCCCGATGACGCACACGGTGCACGATGCCGCAACCGTTCTCGATGTGCTCAGCGGCGGCACGGGCTTCGCATCGGTGTTGGAACAGGACGTCTCGCGCCTGCGCCTCAGCGTCGCCCGCGCGAAATTTTTCGACGATCTCAATTCCGACGTATCGGCGTGCTTGGATGCGGCGCTGGATGTGCTGAGGACGGTTGTCGCCGAGATTCGCAATCTCGATGTGCCCATCGAAGGATTTCGCACCATCTTCAACGCCGAAATCTACGAATACCACGAAGTGAGGATGGCGAAGTCGCCTGAACTCTACGATCCGCGAACCCTCTTCCGCCTGAAGCAGTGCGCAGGAGTCAGCGCAACCGATTACATCCGCCAACGGCGGCGCCTGGCTGAATTTCGCCGCAATGCCGAAAAGATATTTGAGCGAGTCGATGCTGTCATCACGCCGACCATGCCCGTTCCCGCGCCGAAGATCAGCGAACTCGAATCGCTGGCGACCAGTGATGTGCGCCCGTTCGAAGTCAAATATCTGCTGCGCAACACGGCTCCGTTCAGCGTGCTCTTCTGGCCAACAATTTCGGTGCCGTGCGGCTTCACGCGCGACGGACTGCCGGTTGGAATGCAAATCTCCGCCCGTCCAGGAGCGGATTCCACCGTCCTGCGCCTCGCCCACGCGTACCAGCAAGCGACCGAATGGCACGAGAAGAAACCAGCAATTAGCAATTAACAGTCAGAAGCCCACGAACACCGGCTCCGGCTCCAACCGCACGCCAAACTCCTCGAACACGCGCACTTCAATTTCATTTTTCAGCGCGATGATCTCCTCCGCCGTCGAGCCGCCACGATTCACAATGGCGAGCGCATGTTTGCGCGAAATTCCTGCTCTTCCCCGCTCGTAGCCCTTGCAGAATCCCGCTTGTTCTACCAGCCACGCTGCGGGAATTTTCCTAAAGCCATCAGCAGCCGGATAACTCGGAAGCTGCACTCCGAGCGATGCCGCTCGCGCCGAAAGCTCATTCACGATCTCCTGCGGCACGATTGGATTTTTGAAGAACGATCCCACACTGCGCGCATCGTCCTCGCCCGGCACGATCAGCATCGCCTTGCCATGACGAATTTCGCGCACTGCGTCCCTCACTTCGGCCAGCGACGGATCGCCCGAGCGTTCCCGGAAGAATTTCTGCAGGTCGGGATACTGCAGCGTAGGTTTGCCTCCGCGCCATACAGCAAACGTCACGCCGAGGATGATGTAACGCCCGCGTTCGCGCCCATTGAAGATGCTCGACCGGTAACCAAACCCACAATTCGCATTACTCAGTTCGCTGACCTGCAGCGACTGGCGTTCAAGCACTCGTACCTGCGCGATCGTCTGCGAGACCTCTTGCCCGTACGCGCCGACATTCTGCACCGGCGTCGCACCCACGCTGCCTGGAATTCCACTGAGACATTCGAGTCCGGCACAATTTGCCTGCACCGTTCGCTTCACCAGAGAATCCCACTCCACCCCAGCGCCCACGTCGAAAATCAGCTTGTCATCCGCCGCTTTCGAGAGCGAAACTCCGCCAATGCTAATCTTCAACACCACGCCGGAAAGTCCGCTGTCTGCCACCACCACGTTGCTCCCGCCGCCGAGAACAAATAGCGGAAGTTCCTGCAACTGTGCGAACTCGACTGCCTCGGCGACTTCATTCTCCGTCGTCGCCTCAATGAAGTAACCTGCGGGCCCCCCGACGCCGAGCGTCGTCAGCGGGGCCAGAGGCACATTTTCGCGAATCAGCATGGGAACCATTCACTATAAGCGATTCTGCCCGGCGCAGCCGCTTCACATGCGGCTGCGACGTCCGTCACATTGTCATGTAATGCTGTGACGAAAATCACAAACATCTCGCCCGTCGAAAAGCTATGCTAATTCCCGTTCCGCCGGGGATTTGCCCACCTCAGGCACACTCGGACGCACGTTCGTTTTCTTGACCTGCGGCTGGGGTGAATTCGATAATGAAATGTTTGTCCTACGCTCCTCGCGTTCATAAG
>Ga0335073_10004095_pt1 | contig 20397 bp, 26 predicted proteins | sample Lox_Sample_22_FD_207093 | JGI IMG/M metagenome (GOLD analysis project Ga0335073, IMG submission 207093) | Soil microbial communities from Loxahatchee National Wildlife Refuge, Florida, United States - Lox_Sample_2.2 | ecosystem: Environmental > Terrestrial > Soil > Wetlands | place: USA...
GAAAGTCATGGTCATCCTGATCCATGTTGTCCCTCGCGAGAGTGGAAGTGATTAGAGCGGCAATAGTGATCAAAGCTGCAAAATATCCCCATTGGAAGATATCGAGACCATATCGCGGTGAGTTGAGTGGACGGTATTCCGATGAAGAGCGAATCAGTTTCCGTACACGGTCGACAATTGCGATAGCTGTGAAAATCCCGAGGATTGCCGTTGGAAGTGTCAAAACTGTATTGTATCAAAGTGTTAGTAGTCATGCTCAAAGAGATATCGGAAAGTGGAAGATCACACCTAGCAGACGATCCATTTCTGGCTTGCCATACCAAAGGCCGTAGAACAAGCCTATATTCGAGAAGGTTGGAGGGATGATGATGACGGTCCAGGCAACTGCAATTGATGCATACCGGTCATTAATACTGTACGGGAGCTCGACGACCATTTCTAGGTTGTATTCTGAGCTGCAATCAAATATGAATTGGATATTACTTCTCAAGAGGATGTTTTGGCAATGTGGAAACGCGCGGAACAGACAATTGCTTACGGCATTCTAGCGCCATTAATGAAGGTGGCTGATACTCTGCCACGCTGTCACCTGGATACTTTTGGCCGATCACCAAAGTACTTTCGCATTGCGACACTCGGCATATGTTTCAACTGAGCATTTAATGAAAAACTGTACCGCTTATTGTGGGCGGAAGCGAAATTCACGAGTTGTAAGCTATTGCGCTATTACGGCGATGAAAAGCGAAAGAAGTAACGATAGCATTACACTATGAATTCTCAGAACAAATTGGTTTATCAGCGATGGATAGGAAACGCTATGATGTTTGACTAGCTCCTAACATTTCACCCAGAAGTTTGAGTTTGGTCGTTCTCTACATCATTTTCTCCGTTTGCGTGGTTGGCCTTTTATCTGGCGGCACGCTCATCGCGACTTTCGCTGTTCGGATCAAAGTAAGCTAATGAAACGAAAGCTGTCAGTACTCATTGCAGACTAAAGCCCAGTTCTTGTGCTATACTTACGCTTCTCTCCAAAAGCAGTCGTTCGGACGCCTCTTCGCGATGCTTTATACGATCCTGGGATGACACGATGAACGACACATCTGGAATCGCGATCAATCTTGCTCTGAAATTGAAACGATATAATCTACAAACCGGTTATCCTACATAGCTGCAGCACCAACAGTCCACTTCCATCGGACCAAATAGCCGTCAGCACAGTGAATATGGAAGGCGGGAAAGTCAAGTAGCTTGTCTGCGATCCATTAGTTTCCACATGACTTCGTTATTCAAGAATAACAAACTAGATTCATGCTTCCTCAGCTCTGCAAATCCAGTAACGAAACCTGTATTTACATTCAATGCCTTTAAGCCCGTCACTGGATGAGTGCGCACTGCAGGATGGTGAGTGTCGATAGGAGGTCGATTCGGACCAGCACCCCAAAGATCGAGTATCATATCATCTGCTAAGCAGTTAGAATCACCGCTCAGTGTGCCAGGTATAGTAGACGACGTCAAGTAGGACTTACATTGCAATCTTGACGTGTGGACTGCATGAAGGCCATCTACAAACTTCTTCATCGCACCACTAAGTGCATCATACAAACCATATTGTGAAACCTGGATATTTTGTGAGCTAGAGCGAGTATATTGTACTAAATAGAACTCAGCCAAGCGGTATCACCTCCAATTTGAGGGTGTTCTTCCATTCTTAGCAAGGAGTAAGACGGAGCTGGTATTCATCTTAGTCAGAACTGATGAGAATGGTCAAGATTCATGCTTACGGTTGAGTTCGAATGAAGTATCAGTGTGCCATTCTCCAGAATCCCAAGGAGTATAAGTTGTGATTTCCCGATGGTCTTCAGTACTACCTTTGATGACAACATGACGTTGGTCCTGTATCTAAAGTCAATCAATGGTTTTAGATATCGCTCCCAGTCTGAATCCAACCTTCGACGCGGGGTGTCGGTCAAGAGTACCTGTCTATTTGCGTTAGATGTGTGAATTGTAGAGCCATCTCGGTGATGATACCGTAGTGCTCGAATAGTTTTACTTGGCCTTCAATAGTGAGATCTTAATCACGGAAGGGGACTACTCCTCGTTCTGTAACCAACAAAGCCAGCTCATTCAGCTGCTGTGGAGTCAACTGGGAAAGCTGAACATCTTCGAGTAATGTTCCAACTAACTCTGTCAAGTCTACTCTTTTGGCAACGGCAAACAAAGCCTTCTTCTCAGGATCTGCAAAGGAAGCGCGGTCTTTAGTGGTCTGGAATTCCTGTCGAATTGGTTCTGGAGGCACCCAATCTTTGATCTTTGGGTCAAAGTGGGGATGAAGCGTGATCGGGAACCCTGAGTCCCGGAGTTATATGTTTACGGGATTCTAGATGAGCCATAGTGTAGTGTTTCGATCCAGTCCTTATGTTTGATCATAGTGTCGAGTAGAATACAATGAAAGCTACAGAAAAGCGTTTGAAGAAGATTCGCCCTGCTCATGTCGTAACGAAAACTCCATGGTCATTCTTTCATAAGTTCGCCATTGTTGTCCATTAAAACTGCGTTCTCGATCGAAGTCCGGCGGGGAGCTTTTCGAATTGCGTTAGATACCGAAGCGAATGAGATAGCGCAAGAGCTCATGTGAATGGCATCAGAAGTAGTAGAGTGAGGCTTAGAAGTACATAGCATACACTGCTTCAGACTTTGGTTCTTCGCCTGCAAAGTTCATTCCACGATCATTCCACGATCCAAGGACGCATGTAGAGACATAGCGTACCATATTACAATTCGGATATGACAGAAATTTGCTGGTGCCTCGCTGCATCAGCGCCTTCAATCTGAGAACACCTACAAAAAGTGAACTGTTCTTCGGAATATTCCTAAGCGTCCATAATTCTCCTCACAATCACCAGAATCAGCTTACTCTACTCCTCTGTTGTCGAACCGCGATGACATCAAAGACGACATACTCATAATGAACTCATGGTCGGATCTGAGGATGATAGCGCTACGAGATAGTGCATTTCATGGCTCATTCAGGATTCTGGAAAACGGCACCGCTCCACGTGTCTAACTTTCATCTGTTATTAACTCGTACGACGATGAAAACGTTAATGAGTGATGTTATGAGCACAGGATTTTGGGTCGAAAAGCCCAGACGTTCGCGTGCACTTCAACCGAGAACGCATTCAACGACGAAACTTGTCTCGTATCAGAATCATCCGTTTATTACGATATTGTCCTAGCGTACGTCTGCCAATTGCAACGGTTTGGATTATGGATTCAGTCCGAACCAATTACGATCTCAATTACACATACCTATGCCCTTCATCTAACAACCATGCTGCGAATGGCTCGGCTATCATTCTGACGACTCTACCTCTATCACACACTTCGGTTTTCGTAATTCTTCACATCGAACTTTTTGGTATTAGATTATCATAAATCGTGACCAATACCGACGCCACCGATGAGCGATTTGATGACCTCGTCGATCTACCCTAAACGTCGAAGCCAAAGGAGTTCCACAACAAGAGTACGGAGTACTAGCCATAATTGGCTCATCGCCACTATTCTACACCTCTAGAGTACTGTAGAATGTATCGTGTTGCCTCATCCACAGCAAACTGTTACTTCTTCTTGAGGTCCGCTATTGCAGTTAGTGAGAGCGTCTGAAAGCATCGGATAGCAATGGTGGAAGCCTTACACGGTCGACACAGTTTGCCAGCCAAAAACGAAATATCCAATGTAAGCGCCGATGAAAATACAAATAATGATATAGCCATTGTAGTACATTGCAAGTAGCATTATGAAGTAAGCTACTGCGAATTGAAGCATATGCAATAGCGCTCTGACAGCTTGTTGCAACAATTTTGGTCTGAAAGAGTTACTTTGGCTAACAGAAGCCGTTCTACCTCCAACCAACTTTGACCTTTCGCTGCCGTTGCTATGGCCATTGTCAATGATGTCGGTATCAGTTGGATCATCTCTCGTCGCGTATGGGCTGGTTGAAACCCTAGTGGTAAGTCGTGACCGGAATTCGCGGAGGAGGTACTGATCATATTCTTTACCCAGACGCCTGAGAAATTCAAGAGAAATAACGAGACAGATGACACCAATGCAACTACCAGCAAACATGCCGGATGAGGTGATATGCCACGAGCTAGTCAAGAAGCAGGCGTCGACTGTATACCAGTTCCAGAGCATCTACAACTTATCGTTAACCACAAACTCAAAAGAAAATAAAGAAATGGTTATACAAACCGAAATCTTGCAGGTGTCACCACCCATACCACCCATTGACATTGCTGACGATGTTTCAGAGGCCGCACTTGCTGTACTTGTCATGGTCATCGACATCATAGACGTTATAGAAGAGCTTATGCTCATGTCACTCATGCTACTCATACTGGAGCTCGTCTTCAATTTTTGTTGGTATCCGCTGCCTGATTAGGTTGTGTTTGACCTGAAAACAGAGTCTACCGGTCGGTTTATCGTAGTTTGGAGTAGTTCTTTGTTCTCGTAAAGTCATCGAAACAAGACCAACCAACTAACAGCATATATCTTGTATCAAAAACATGTACAGAAAGATCCGCATTTTCTTGAAAATTCCAAGTACTTTTAGTAGTGGAGCGGCTTTGCGTCTGTTTGAGCAAGTTTGTGCTTCAATCACGGCTTCACCGATTTATTTGCATCCAACTGGAGGAGATGAGCTGCATCAACTAACTAGTTATCGGATCATTGCCAAGTCACTAATCCGAGTACGTTGCTGTAAGATCGAATACACTCTCCTGCTCATCCTAGTCTCGCATGGGACTTGTGGTCCGGAACGTCGAACGGTTGTCTGCCAAGTACAAGCTAATTGTATCCACAGCATTTCAACGCCCGTTTGATCTCTTCTGTACTTAGCCAATGTTGATTTCTACGCCTCATATGACTCAACAAAGGATTTGTTGTACTGCTATTCGTTCTATTCCATGCTCAGTGAGCATATTAGAGCGACATGGCTTGCCTAGGCTATATCACAGGACACAGGATCATTTTATTGATTCGTGATTCGCGAGGTGAGGAGAATGAGCGTAAGGCTCATCCTGTTGACTGGATCAAGTGTCTATTCCTAAATTTTGTCACATAAAGAGGATAGTAAGGTAACCGAGCATACTTCGCCGTTGTCTCATTAGTCCTATCATCAATTTGATACCTCCCGACGGGTGAAATTCTTTCGATATGGACATGTCTGTACCTTATAACCCGGCGGTTGTGAATCTTTCGTTGTCAGATCCTAATTGCATCAACGCTGGCGATGAGTGTACTGCATATTATGCCGCTCAAAATGCTTCTCAAGCTGCGGTATCTTGGGCATATCAGTTCGAATACGGCCATTGGGTGACGTACTATTATGTGATAAGTAAGGGATGCCATCTGAATTATTCTCCGGAGAGGGAGCCTCAGTTTAGATCCTTCATTAATAGTCTTATAGTCGTCGGAATTTTGTTTCTGGCCTACATCTTCACTATGGCCATCGATACCTTGAGAAAAGGATTGCAGGTCGTACCGCAACGTCCATCCTTTTTAAGGAAGCTGCAAGCTATTGGAAGATATGTGTTCTACAGGAGAATTCGAGCCAGCTGGCCGGCAAAACTATTGGACTTCCCTACGGATATTGGAACCATACTTTTCCTTCTTGTGACTATGGTATTTCTCACGGCACTCGTGTTCGCTGTGAAGCCTTATTACCGCGAACAGATCGGATATGGTTCTCCTCCAATTGCTATCAGGAGTGGCTTGATGGCCTTTGCTTGCGTGCCGATTCTTGTGGCACTCTCTGGCAAAGTAAACACCTTGACTTTCCTGACGGGTATCAGTCATGAAAAGCTGAATATTTTACATCGGTGGGTGGCATGGATGAGCTTTGCTTTAAGTCTATTACATGCTCTTCCATTTTTCATTGGTAGTGCTCGAAATCCCATTGTTGGTGGTGAAGCCATGGTAAAAACACAATTTTACATGTATGGCACGTCTGGTAGCAATGAGGTATGTATCTCCGTTACTCTACTTAGACTTCGCTCACTAACATCTTTAGTACACCGGTGTACCACCGTTAGCAATTCTTTTTGGAATGTGCATTCTTTCTCTGCCGTACATCAGAAACCGATTCTACGAATCCTTTTACGCTGCGCATATTCTGCTCGCCATCACTTATTTTGGACTCCTATTTTGGCATTCTGCCAACACTCTAGACTCCTGGGCATATCTATGGGCTACACTTGCGATTTGGTTGACTTCCTGGTTGGTTCGGATCTTCTGGAAGAATCAATCGCTCAATGTCCGTAACTTCTGGCTCAACAACGAAAGAGCAATTTTGACTGTGGTACCTGGTGATGTGACACGCGTCGACATCTGGCTCTCAGGTATATTTCACTGGAAGCCTTCTCAGCATGTTTTCCTGCGATTCAATGATATCGCGCCGCTCGATAACCATCCGTTTACTATCGCCACAGCAGAGTCTGCAACCAGTTCGGGAAGTCACCTTGTTTTCTTGCCTCGCGCTCATGCTGGCTTCACTCGTAAACTCTTTTCATATGCTCAGGACCATACCTTGATGGAAGACAAGGCAGTTACTACGTCTGTGTGGCTAGACGGTCCTTATGGTGGCCTCCGTCATTCACTTCATCACCGCTACGACACGTTGATTCTGATTGCTGGTGGCACTGGTATTACAGCTTGTTTCTCATGGCTACAGGACGTCGTTTCCGGTATCCGCAAGCAAGACTCTGTCTACAGAATTAAACGCGTTGTACTGGTGTGGGCAATGAAGGCACCTGATGCTGTACAGTGGCTGGCCGATGAGTTTAGAAGCCTGACGGAAACCAAGGAAAGAGTAAATAAAGTGACACTTGAGATCAGAGTTCATATTACTGGAGGCAAGCGAATGGCGAACAACGGTGACTCCAATCAACCATATGCTTCTTACGGTCCAACAGCGAAAAAAGGAGATCCAAACGTCGATGCTACGCCGATAGATGAAAACACGATACCACCATCTCCGTTGTCGTATGTCACTGATCTTGGAGCCACTGTACACACTGGAAGACCAAATATGTCATCAGTTTTGGATGATTTCGTCCGACAGGGTGAACGCGCCATGGTGATTGGATGTGGACCGGATACATTCAGAGCAGATCTGGGAAACGCGGCTGCAGCAGCACAGATCAGGATATTAAAAGGACAAATTGTAGAACTTGCTATGCACTTAGAGACATTTGGATGGTGAACGTGAATTCGGTATGGAGATATGTGATCCTGGGTTATAACAGTGCCAGACTTTACAATAAATAGGGAATTCTACGACATTTGCTCTCCTACTACGCCTCTCCAAGGATCTGTTAGCATCTTTTCGCCTTGTTCCGACTTCCAAAAGCTACCTCCAGGGCATTCAAATTTCAAAAACTCTTCTTCTTTGACGTAGCATGAGTAACCCGGTAGAGTAGGAGTAACGTGATAACCACTAGTCGTGATCTTAGCAGGAGCTTCGAATGCCTCATGTAAATGGTCTGTGTATTCCAGTATACTTGGTTTTCCTGACACACAAATGTAATCGATGGTGCTGATATGAGAGCATAGTTCAACCATTCCAGCACCACCTGAGTGTGGAACAACGGGTACAGAGTGTTTTGCTGCCAGAAAGAGGACGGCAAGTATTTCATTGATGCTTGCTAAACGACAGGTGTCGAGTTGTACGGCATCAATTGTCTCTGCTTGCAGTAGTTGTTTGAATATTATACGGTTATTCACATGTTCTCCTGTTGCAACTCCTATTCCAAATTTTTTGAGAGCTTTGTGTATCTTTGCGTGTCCTAAGATGTCATCGGGACTAGTTGGTTCTTCGATAAGCCAGGGCTTGAGGTCGGCAAGTTGTTTCATATACTCAATGGCTTCACCGACATCCCATGGTTGATTGATATCTACCATGAGAACGGCGTTGTCACCTGCCACTTCTCTAACGAAACCCAGTCATTTTCGGTTATTCTCAATTCCTAAACCAGCTTTCAATTTGAAATGGTTGAATCCTTGAGCTCTTGCGGCTTTTAGTAATTCTCGTACTTTGTCATCGGAGTGACTTAACTAGCCTACACTGGTATTGTACGCAGGAGCCGCTCTGTTCACTTCTGTATCTTTTATTCTCTCTTTCTTGCCCTTCTCCTTTGCCTTCGGCATCTCAACAGCTTGTGTAGGCATAAGCACATCTGTGAGGTATCTGAAATCCACGCACTTGACCAATTCTTCAACGGTCATATCCGTCACCAATTTCCACAGTGGCTTTCCTTCCACTTTGGTCCACAAATCCCATATAGCATTAAGCACGGCACAGGTTGCTGAATGCAAAACGCCTCTTTCCGGACTCATGAAACGGATCTGTTCACTCTGTAGTTTTCGTTGTGTCTTACCCATGTTACAAACTATGGATGAAAGGGTTCGTCCAACGAATCTGGTCCAACGAATCTTGGTGCCAGACTTCGAATTGCAGTACAGAGAACATCATTGCCCTGACCATTGGCGAATGGCCAGCCTGTACCTGTAATCCCTGGATTTGAAGTGTGATACTGAAGATAACCGAATGAATTCTCACCGGTGAGGTTCATTGGATCAGTACCTATGTTGTCAAGTGATGTTGGCCTTCTTAGGTCAAGAACCATGAAAGATTTGATTATGATTTCAGACGTAGATAGACATAGTGAAATGGTCTCTGAAGAACAAGTGATCTCAAATCGAATAGTAGAGATTCTTAGGTGCGGTCAATTCTTACTGCGGCTAGTGAAGCTTGGATTATTGGATATGTCCGTTTATCTCTGCGCTCTCTACCAAATTCAACAAAATCCTAGTTCTGTGCCGAAGATTAACTAAAGACGCCTTCAGTCATAGCTTAGACGATAGAATTCTGCATTGGACGAACTGGTAATGTTTCTGACTGGTATTCAACGTCTCAACAACATCCCAGTCCGCACCAGTAATGTCTTTGATTTGCTGATCGTCTTCTTACTAGGTCTTCGGAATTGTTGCGGAATTCTCGGAATGCGTCGAGGTGTTCGACTTGCATGCGGAATTCGGAAGCACTTCATGGAATCACAGTCACGGAAAGCTTGCATACATCCGCTGTCAAAACGGACCAAGAATGCAGACTAACGTATGGTAAGTGTGAAGAGGAAATGAGCCTTCCAGACTGCTTGAACGCTATATTTGCTTTGAAACTTCAACCAGGCGTTTACGTGCCAGTGCTAACTCAGTTACTACAAAAATGGAAGTGAAGATGTTGACATTGAAGCGTTCAAAATCAATATGATGCATAGCTTGGCCGTATCTCTTCAGGCTGCAAGACGTATTGAAGAAGATGTGAATGATATTGTACAGGTGGTAAGTACATGGCTAAGTCAATCAACTGCGGCTCCACAGGAAGAGATTATGAGTTTGGTTCCTTCAAACATCGATCACCCTTTCCCATACGGAGCTGTGAGTTTTGATTCACACACTCAATGGCCGAAGGAACAACTTCTGGACATAGCTGAAGGTACTCCTGGATTTGGAGTTGATCTCTACTATGACAACTTTCACGGAATGGAACCTAATGACAACGAGTTTCAACATTACGGAGTTCCTTGGATTTAGATTTTCAACAATTTGTCCATTTTGAGCGCGGTTCGGTTATAACATCTCAATGGAGGTAGGGGTAAATATGTAAGATACTTAAGAGACACATTCTTTAAGTGAAGAGTTAGTTCTGATCTAATATCCGTAGACATTCTATATCATCTGATTCATATCTCAAATTCTATGGCAATCTAACACGCCAATCTGCTTCATCTCTGTTTAAGCCGAATTTTGTACTTGACATGTCTTTCACAGTAGTTTTCCGCATGTCTCTAGGATATTTCCCTTCAAACGAACCTCCTATGGCACGATGTTGTACTGAAGTGTTATCCCAGATGATCATATCCCCCGGTTGATACCATTCTACTGTATACTGATATTTTGGTTTGCTGGTATGGGTGAGTAGTTCTTCTATCAGAGCATTGCCGTCCTGATCAGTCATGCCGTCTATTGAGTAACTGTATGAAGCAACATAGAGATTCATACGTCCACTCCATTCGTGAACCTGTACGAGTTTATGTTTGCTTAGTGGAAGATCTTTTGGATTAAGATCCTTGAAGTAATGCGGTACAGCTTTCTTGCGGGAATGAAATAATGAGTGGTTTGCAACTAAACCATCAAGTTGCTTCTTCTTCTCGTCTGAAAGGTCATCGTATGTAGTTCTGGTATCCGAGAACCACTAGGATTAGTTATGATGAACAGCAATCTCTAAGATCACTTACCTCGGTGGCACCTCCAGTTCCTGCTGATAGTAGAACCCAAGCCAGTAACAGATAATGACCTGCTCGACAACCATTGAAAGATGAATCAACGTGAAAAAGCTCATTTGCCTATATAATGGCTGTTATTACCATGGACCATCGGTATCGACACTCTTGTTTACCCTGTTGCCAACGACCTGAGCAGCACTTAATGGAGCAACTTTTCCAGTTGCAACATCGATGTTTCCAGCATCGAAAAGCCCTGGATATGTTAGACGATTTATTCTTCCTGCCTCCACGTATGGCTTGATATCGTCGAGTTCTCCGAAGTATCTTGAGAATTCAATATATGCTTGGTCTTTGAGCCCAGTATTCCTACACAAAATAACTCCATACTATAGTCAAATCAATACGATTCTTAGAAGCTAGAGAGATAAAATTGTACCTTGTCAACCACTTCTCTTATTCGGTTGCCAGTTCTGGAGGAACTGGTTTACTCCAATCCATTCCTTCCAGTTTACATACGAAGGTTGGATATTTGGGTATGACTTTCAGACCCTTTGGTGTACTGTAGGGAGTAGGAACCATTCCTTCGATCTTTAGTGGTACCCAAACTGAAGTTAGTTTGATAGGAAAGGATTCTTCCTTGGTTAGAATCTGCGTTATGGTAGTGACGGTAGACATGGTGGTTTCAGAACTTCATACAATCAAAGATTCACGCCTTGAGATACAAGTCAACTGATTCATCATCGATTTAGATCATCCTGTGACTTTACACTTATTCAAATTCATATATTGTTCCATTGCCGCAATATCATTATATCAATGGAAACTAACTTCGAATTCGAACCATCGGCGGAAATTGCGGAAATGTCGGCATAATCTTTCCGTTTTTCGACGACGTACCATCAACCGAGATGATTCATTGTCTACTGCTGCACCTGGTTAATAACCTACCAGCGAAAATGCAATTCAAATACGTCTTCTGCTATCCGGCTAGAACCTATCAAACCTGTAGTCTAAACACGGATGGATAACTTCGACAGATCACTTCCGCATAACTAGGTTTAATGGATCTTGTGGAGAAATGCGGGAATCAGAGCGTCTTTGCATGAACCGATTAAAGAAGCTTGGAGTATTTCTTCACCTAGTTTGCTCTCTTGTTCCTAAGTTATAGTTTCAACGGAAATTCAACTATTGTAGATACTTAGAATGGCTGGCGGAATAAGTGGAACAAGCTTTGCTCATTATCGAAGTAAGTTTACTACTTAGGAAGAGACAATCAGAATTAACACGAGTGGACAATACCAACAGCTGGTGGTTCAAGGATCCAAGATTACGTCAAAACGTTCTCCATTGTGTTGGCCTCTACTTCTGTGTCTTTTATCCTGGATACGATGCTTCTCTGCTTAACGGACTGCAGGCGATGCCTCAATGGAAAAAGTATTTCCACAGTCCCAATAGCAGTTATCTCGGTCTCATCTCTGCAACATCTCTGCAAGTCTTTTCTTGCCTGCCATTGTAACTCCGTATATCAGCTCTTGGATCAACGGCAGATGGGGAAGAAAGACTTCATTGGCGATCGGTTCACTCATCCTCATCACTGAAGCATTCGTCAATGCGTTTGCCAAAAGTTCTGGCATGTTTATTGCTGGGAGATGTTTGATAGGTGGTGCTGGTCCATTCGAAAAGATTACCGCTATCGCACTTCTTCAAGAAATTGCTCATCCACGACTTAGAGCAATCGTCGCCTCTTCGTTCTATTGCAACTACTATGTAGGCTCGACTACTGCTGCATGGTTTTGCTTCGGATCCTTACATTGGGGAAAAACGATTTGGGTTTGGAGAGCCCCTTGTTTATTCCAGATCATGGCGCCAATCGTGGTATTATGCTTTCTTCTGATCATTCCTGAGACTCCTCAATGGCTAGTACATCATGGACAGACTGAAAGAGTAATCCAAATCCTAGCTAAATACCATGCCAACGGATATGTCAATGATGAACTTGTCAAGTACGAGTATGATGAGATCTGCGCCATTATTGAACTTGAAGAGATGAACAAGAAAACACGATGGGAAGACTTTAACAAGACTGCACCAAATCGTCGCCGTCTACTTGTACTTCTGACAATGGCCACTGGAACGAATTGGACAGGTAACGGAATCATCACTTATTATTTGACTCCTGTCCTGAATTTGATTGGTATAACCAATGCAACGGATATTTCTGGTATCAATTATGGATTGGCAGTTTGAAACTTATTTCTGGCATACGCTGGATCATTCAACGCAGAAAGACTTGGACGAAGGAAGCTATGGCTTATTTCAACGTCTGGTATGCTATTCACTTATATTGTGATGACCGCTCTATCCGGATCTTTTGCAAAGCATAAGTCTCATTCCGTTGGAATTGTTGTCATTCCTTGGTTATTCACATTCTATGGTTTCTGTGATTTTGGTTGGACGCCATTACCTTTCTCTTACAGTGCACAGATTCTACCATATCATATGAGGTTGAAGGGACTTTCGATTCTTTTATCTGTTCAGTTTGTTGCTCAAGCATTCAATCAATGGGTAAATCCTGTCGCTCTCAATCATATCCAGTGGAAATAGTAAGTCAACATACGGAGTACAATCACTCTAATCGAACCAACGTACTTGAATAGAATTTGCTAACTCGTTTTAGCTACATTGTATATATTGCTCTGCTGTGCGTTTACTTGATTCTTGATATCTTTTTCTTTCCAGAAACCAGGGGTCTTAGTATTGAAGAAGTATCTCTTATTTTTGATACTAGTAGACTTAGAGACGCATCTGTAGCTACAGCAGAGCTACAAGCATATACTGGGAAAGGTATTGAGGAAGAAAGTTCCGTTATTAAGATCGAGGATAAGGTAGCTTAAAGTTGAATACGGATTTTGCGTTAGAATGATATTAAGGATGTTTTTCACGTTAAGAATCAATAGAGAGCCCAATAGTTACGCCGAGTTTAGTTACAAATACGAATTCATGTGTTTCTCTAGTCATATAAGTCATAAATCATCCATAGTTAATCGTAGCAGTCATGGTTACAAAATCACAATTATACAAGCATACTCCCAAGAACAATTGATGTCGGCTAAGCTACACGGCAGTTCTCATAGCGTGTTACTACCATAAAAGCAGGTTATAAGATGACACTAGTGTCCATGTTTTGAACGGAACCAACGGGAGAAAGTTATCAGATCCGTGTGTATATAGAAGTTGTTCAACTTGAGACTTTGCTTCATTGGAAACAAGGGTGGGCAACCCGCAACGTCTGCCGATGGTCGCTGATTACACATGCTTTCTTCTCCAGCATAATACATGCCACCAGAGTTTATTTCCGACATGCTTTTATCTATCAACTGCATAAACGACCAGGCTAGCAGTAACCGTCAGTAGAAACAGCATTCAAGACGCCATGTGGTAGATACAACAACTTTGAGCTCAGCAATGTCCGAATTGCCATCTGATTACTTAGAAAGAGTTTACGCTGGCGTTCTTGGTAAGATCATTGGAGTGTATCTTGGTAGGCCGTTCGAAGGTTGGACTCATCAACATATTCTCGAAGAACTTGGACACGTTGAATATTATGTTCACGAAAGGCTGGATGTACCACTTGTGGTGACCGGTGATGATGTATCTTGCACGTTTGTTTTCCCTCGAGCTCTCTTAGAGCATGGTATGAGCGAAGAAATCACCTCTGAAGCTATCGGAAAAACCTGGCTCAACAATATGATCGAAGGTAGATCGATATTCTGGTGGGGAGGAAATGGTGTCAGTACCGGGCATACGGCATTTCTCAACTTGAAAAAGGGTATCAAAGCTCCGAAAAGTGGCAGTATCGAAATGAATGGGAAAACAATAGCGGAACAAATCGGAGCGCAAATATTCATTGATGGTTGGGCAATGATTGCTCCTGGTAATCCTTCATTGGCTGCCAAATTAGCTGAAAGAGCAGGAAAAGTGAGTCACGATGGTGAATCCATCTATGCTGCAATAGTTCTTGCTGCTATGGAAGCTTAAGCTTTCAAATCCAAAGATGTTAATCACCTTCTGGATACCGGATTGAGATACATTCCAAGCAGTTCTCAACTAGCTGGAATGATAAATGAGATACGAAAATGGTGTCATGAAGATCAAGATTGGTTGAAGAGTCGTCAACGAATCGAAGACAATTATGGCTATGACAAGTACTGTGGGAATTGTCATATAATGCCGAATCATGCCATCATGATATTATCTCTCATCTATGGAGGTCATTCATTTCACGAAGCCATGCATATTATCAATACATGTGGTTGGGATACTGATTGTAACTCTGGAAACGTTGCTTGTCTCGTTGCTTTGATGCATGGTATGGAAGCATTTGAATTTGGATCTGATTGGCGTGGTCCTCTTGCAGACAGAGTTCTTATTTCGAGTGCTGATGGTGGTTATTCAATCAACAATGCTGCTCGAATAGCATACGACATTGTCAACATTGGACGACAGATCGCACATGAGAAGCCATTGGAGATACCAAAACAAGGTGCACAGTTTCACTTTTCTCTTCCTAAAAGCGTACAAGGATTTATGGCTACACGTCACAGTCTTATACCTAATCTCGTCAATATCCAACAAAGTGTAGATGAGTCTGGTCGATCAGGTTTAGCGATCAAAGTCAATGGTTTAACGAGAGCTTTGGGAAGTGTTGAAGTCTTGACACAGACTTTTACACCACCTGAAATTGTGAAGATGAAGACGTATGATTTGATGGCGAGTCCATTGGTATATCCTGGGCAGACAGTAAAGGTCGCGTTGAGAGCCGAAAAGTCGAACACTACGTCAGTTGATTTGAGATTCAGGCTAAAGGTGTATGGCAAGAACGATAATTTAGTGACATTTGATAGTTCATCAGCTGTTACTATTTTACCTGGCAAAGATGAAGTCCTAGAATGGACAATACCGGATATCATGGATAATCAACCGATTCAACAACTTGGTATTATTCTTTCTGTTCCGTCAGGATATCTCAATGGTACAATATCTTTGGATTATCTTAGATGGGATGGAATACCAAAGATAACACTACGAAGACCAAAGAATGGACCAAGTGATTTCTGGAGACAAGCATGGACAAATGGTGTTATGTACAATAAGTTCTTGACTCAAACCGACATAAATGTTTCCATCCAATTGGTTGAAGGCGCAAGTGGATCGCACGAGATGAATGCCGAATTCCTTTTGGCGAGAGAGTACTAGACCCACAAAATGCAAGCCAAAAAAGCCACTTTGCAAGGAGCGCGGAGGAATCACTAATCATCTTGACACCAGACAACCAGTCTAAGATCAAATCAACATCGAGAGTAGTCCATCACCGAGCAGGAATATCACTAATATGAGCTCCTATTCTCATAGGCATCAACTATCTAGCGAAAGTGTTCGAAATAATGATGCTAGATTAGAAAATCGTGATAGATTGTGGAGCATTTCATGATTGTGCTTATATAAAGTTGGGATGCATTTTACTCCGACATTAGGACATGAATCTGGCCTCTACTTCGATTAGTTTATAGTACTCAAATCTCAATCGGCTTCCATAGTAATCGTAATAACATTGTCTTCATCCATTCACTCCAAAGATGGAGCTGTTTCATACGAGGTTGTCATTGGTTTCATGTAGGTTCGCATGGTGGTATGTAACAAGAAATTATGGCTTGAAACTTCGTTCCTATCGTATGTGTATTGCAATAACGGAGTATTTCTTGAGAGAGCGCTTCCACACTGAGAATTTTCCTATATTCGTTCAAATCTCAATGTCATGTGGGCACAGATCTCCATAATCCGAGAGTAAACTCTCCAACAAGCAAATAATTTCAGTTTTGGATGTTATTTAAGAACCTTGAAATCTCTCCGGCCAATAAGTCTGGCTTTTCGACAGGAATCAAATGTCCACCTCCAAGTATCACCAACTTTGCTTGTGAAATCATGCCACATATCTCTTTCTTCAATTGATTTATTGTCTCGACTTGGTCACCTTCACCACCGACTACCAATACTGGAACATTGATTTTCTTTGTCCATTCCGTTATATCTTCAGCCATTGCATATGCTGGCCAAGCAGCTTTTGCTTCTGGACGATCTTTTACCATATCTGCCACCAACGTAGAAATAGTAGCATCATCGATGGTAGATGCAGTCAAAACGTTCCGTACTACGTACTCAGCACTTGTTGAATTGTCATAAGCATGAATTTGAGTATCTTTCATATCATCAAGAAGTCGTAGAGGACTTGGTGGTGCTGAAGCGATGAGAATAAGTGAGATCAAAGCAATCTTTTCACGACCAGCTACCATTTGAGCAACTTTTCCACCCATTGAATGACCAATAAGTACGAAATTGTTTATCGTATGATTATGATCTGAAAGATTGTGATCTGAAAGGATATGCTCAACGTCTGTTGCAAGTTGATCGATAGAATATGCCAATGTATCTTCGGGACTTGTTGAATTTCTCCAACCACAAAAGTCCAATGATATTGTAGGATATTTGGATGACAACAGATTAATCACTGTAGAAAATGTAGAAGAAGAACCTCCCCAGAAGTGTAGGAATACTAATGTTGGAGGTTGTTGTATTGTATTATTCGAAGATACAGGCGAGGTGAGATTAACGTTGATTCTGATGCCAGGTGAAATTGTTACGATTTTATTAATTGTCAGATCCATCTTAGTTCGCAGTAGAAGTTGATAATATGGTGTTGATAGTTGAATCAAGATTTCGATGCTTTATAGTCTTGACAAGCTGTCATCAATCGGAAAGCGCACGAAGATACCCAATGAACCGTTTTCCTAATATGGAGAAGCCTTGGGATTAGTCAACATTAGTAGGTAACTACTCCGTACAGAGAGCGAATTGAAATTCCTTTGAAGTGAATGCGGTGACATATACAAAGATGGCCCCCAAACATGAGTACCTAGTTTTGACACCTCGTGTCTCTTCGCTCTTCAAAAAGATTTTAGTTGTGAAGCATACAATTCGCAGGCGAAATATACATAAAGAATACCTCTTTTGTTTCAAAGTTGCGTAATTAGCTGGAATTCAGTGTGAGAGTGACGCCGCCATAGCTTTGGATAGAACAGAATGAATCTTGCTTGATATTGAGTCCTATGCTACTCCCTCGATTTGAGCAGAAGCCAAAATTCTTCGTATACTCTCAGAAGTTGCTTCTGTGTCGTATATGTATACATTCTTATCCAGAGAGCTTGTTGATACCCGCTGTGGATCAACGTCCCATGTACTTTAGAACTCTCAAATGTTTTGATACCGAGGAAGAGTAACGTTAACACAACTGTTCATTGCTCAGCTACGAAATCCAATAGTTCTTCCAATTTGGTATCCAAAATTTCGGCTGCATTTTTCAATTCTTGACTAGAATCTTCTGATCCGGCAATCAATGTGCTTGGTTTTATGTAGATGATGTCTGTTCCACTACCGTCTTCTCTTCCAATGATATATGCTTCAATTGGAACAAATAATCCAGCTCGAATATCATGTTTTATCATGGTAATAGCAATCAGTGGATTCCCAAAGACAAGTCGTATTGCATGTTTGTTGTTCATATCGTATAAATGAATCCAACTACCATGATCGATCTGGTAGAATTTCATGAAGCCATATGGACCAAGAGCTGATCTGATATAGTCTTCGAAAGATTCTTTTGATGTGGCATTACTGAGAATTGCAGGACCTGGTTTTGTAGAAGGTTTGAGACTTGTTTCCATACGAGAATGAACATGATCGAATGATTTTGGAATGAATCTAGTAACACGAGTGATTTGATAATGATCTTCGTGTCTAGTAGTCATATCTTGGATTTTTGTCTTCTGTTTGATGTATGAAGTGATATAATTAATGTTTGAATTTCAGTATCTAAGTTTCCTACGACTTTTTGATGGGAATATACGGAATATTTATGTAGTATGTGATTAGTAACCATATCAAATACCGAGGATTTCTCTAATTGTAGTATTTCAACAACATCGTTTGAAGTTTCAAAAGCCAGGAACATAGAATGATTTAAATTTAAGTATGCCAACGGCAGTATGAACAGTGGTCACTAAGCGACTCTTGGATATTTCTCGGATTTACGATACTTGAGTCGATTCTAAGAAGACTAGAATCACCATTTCCTTGTCAGATGAATACTTTTCCACTGAATATCAGTGTTTTATTTACGTCTATATCTACATGAAGACTGATAATGTAAATTAAGTATCGACAACGCCAGTGTAACGCAAATAATCGTCCAAATTACGAATTGTTAGAACCAGTAAGGCGAGTACTTCCTCACTCGCCTCCAGAAAAGCACGTGACGGAGCGTTTCGAAGCACCCTGAGGAAGGGAGAGCCATTATAAACAACTCTGTAACGTCACGTAGCAGTAAGCCCCTTTCAGGAGGCTTCTGAGACACAATGATAAAGGCAGAACCAAGCTGGACCCTCAGAGGGCCAGCGGTTCGCAATGTTCCATTCCATGGCCTCCTATCACTACGTGCTGGCGATAACCCCATAATACACGGAAGGGCTGGTACCTTTCTAACACGAATTGACAGTTACTCTACCGGTTGGACGACTTATGTCGCCTCAATTCTCTCAAACAAATGTACTTTGTCACTTAAGCAGCTACAAGTATCTTTCGTATCTCTTCCGAACGGATATCATATTCGGTATATAAAGCAATGATTTTATTGGTTAAATTTGTGTCCAAAGTTATAATCTCCGCTTCATTTGATAGGAATTTGTCAGCAGGGAAGAATGAATTGACGAGAGTATGCATTTGTCATCTACGAAGCACATGAGAATAAAGAGTACGAAATCCCGTTCCTAAATACAAATTTAAGACACAGTACATTGTTTCTTCCATCTAGCCAGCTTCTCTATACATAGAGGTCCCGAACTACTTAATCAAAAGCGGAGTCTAATCAAATGGCATCTGTACCAACTACTCGAGAAGAAGCTGAAGAATTTGTGAGAAATGTAAGATCTGGAATTGACAGAAATACCAGGTGACAATACTAAACTCTTTCCGTCCCTGTAGTTTCATAAAGCATGCGATACTCTTGATTCCTCCAAAATGGCTGCAAGATTCTCACAGGATGGTTCTATAACGTTCGGTAACAATGAAACATTGCATGGTAGAGATAATATCCAAGCTGCAATGGCAAGGCCATTCTCGGCTCTTGATGAGATGGAACATAAACTTCGTTATTGTGGTGAGTACTTTCCATATCAACAGAATACGTCTCAGAATCAGTATCTTCGCCATTAATCGAGATAAAAATTGACATGAACTCGTCCAATTATAGATGTTGTTGGAGATAGGGTATATCATACTGCATCAATTCGATATAGAGTGAAAGGAGACGTAGTTGAGAATGAAGTTGAGATTCCAGCTGCAGGAAATTTTCAATTGGTTGTATTTGGTGAAGAGAAAGGTATGATTCGTAATTTTGATGTATTTCTTGACAATTCACCAGTTAAAGAAAGAATTCAAGTAGTATTTGGGAAAAAGAGAGCTTGAAAGTTGGGAAAGAATGGTAAACAACGTGGTTTTACATAGTCTCCAGCCAATTATTTGACGAATTATGCTTCTAAGCGGCTGTGATTTCTTTCATTCTGTGAAACAAAGAGAAAATTGTCAGTTTACAAGAGTTCAGAGATTATTTCAAGTTGTTTTCGTAATATCAGACCACTGAATCCGTTTCAAAGCTTGTCAAAGGATGACTATACCATAATGCGTTATATTTTCGGCAATCCAGAAGGTAAATGACTTCAGGAAACTCAGATATCTGTAAAGAGATCGAAGAACGAGCCAATATATGACATTCATTGGTACAAATCGCTCATATGAAACGTGGAATGTGTAGCTGTGCTGAAACATAACATGAAGGAGAATCGGGACTGATACTGCGTACAAACTTGCAGTCCTATTCAGTAATTCCTTCTTCACGTTCAATCTCTTCTTTGCTTGGACACCATTTGTCTTGTAAATCTTT
>Ga0335073_10004096_pt1 | contig 20395 bp, 19 predicted proteins | sample Lox_Sample_22_FD_207093 | JGI IMG/M metagenome (GOLD analysis project Ga0335073, IMG submission 207093) | Soil microbial communities from Loxahatchee National Wildlife Refuge, Florida, United States - Lox_Sample_2.2 | ecosystem: Environmental > Terrestrial > Soil > Wetlands | place: USA...
CCCGGCTGCGACATGCCCGCGGCCGGCTGCGAGGTGCACCACATCATCCCCCGCAAAGACGGCGGCCCGCACGCGCTGACCAACCTGATCTTGCTGTGCCGGTTCCACCACCTCATTGCGGTACATAGATGGGGCTGGGTCTTCACACTCAACCCCGACGGCACAACAACCGCCGTCAGCCCCGACGGCACCAAGACCCTCCACAGCCACCCGCCGCCCGTCAAAGCCGCGTGACCGTTCGCGGCGCGGCGTGAGGTTGAGCCTTGGACCGGGTATACAGCAGCAGGCTGACGGCACCACGGGAGTGGTTTCACGTATTGCGCGCCCGGAAAGGGGCGCGGTGAGGACGGAAGACCTCGGAACAGCTTCAGCGAAACCGTAGCCGCCTGAAGGCTTCTGACAGCGATCGCGATCGCGTGCACAACATGCTGAAGGCGGCTTTCGTGCAGGGCAGGCTGACCAAGCACGAGTTTGACGCGCGGGTGGGCCAGACGCTCCTTGCCCGGACCATCGGCGAACTGACCGCGGTCGCTGCGGACATCCCGACATGGTCGATTCCGCGGCCGGTTCGCAAGCCCGCCAAGATCCCTTCACTGCCTGCGCGCACAGTCGTCATGGCAGTTGCCTGTGCGATCATACGATGCCGGTCCCGCGGAACATGAGGGTCGCGGCATGCTATGCGGCCGGGTGGTTTCTGGCTGCCAGGGTTAGAGCTACGGCACAGCGATTGTCGCCGCCCGTCAAGTTGACCGCGCTCGATAGCCGATCACGGCCATACTGGTCCGGTGACGCAGCCGGCACCGCTATCGGCGGAGTACTTCGACAACTGGTATGCCAACATGGCCAGCTCCGGGATGAGCGACCAGATCCAGCAGCGCCATCTAGGGCTACCGGCCGACCTGCTCTCGACGAGCCTGCTGACGTGGGACGGCATCGCCGATGTCACGCAGGCGCTGCAGCTGACCGATACCGGCACGCTGCTCGACTTGGCCTGCGGCCGCGGCGGATACGGGCTGGAGGTAGCGCGCCGAACCGGCGCCCGGCTCATCGGCGTCGACTTCTCGGCTGAGGCGCTCCGTCAAGCCCGGCAGCAAGCCGCAAGGCTCGGTCAGGACGCGGAGTTCCGGGTGGGCGACCTGACGGCGACCGGCCTCGATGGTGGATCGGTGACCGGCGTGCTGTGCGTGGATGCGGTCCAGTTCGCCGACCCCGTTGAGGCATCTTTCGTGGAGATGCGCCGTGTGCTAGCACGGGGCGGCCGTGCCGTCATCACCGGCTGGGAGGCGCTGGACTCTGCCGATGAGCGGGTACCAGCCCGGCTGCGGCAGATGAACTTCGCGACTGCTCTCGGCGGCGCGGGCTTCACCGGCGTCGAAGTCCTGGAGCGGTCCGTCTGGCGGGAGCGAGAGCGCGCCATGTGGGAAGAGGCAGCTGCGCTGGATCCGGGCACCGACCCGTCACTGCAGTCATTGCATGACGAGGGCGTCCGGGTGCTGGAGACCTTCCCGCTGATCCGGCGGGTGCTGGCGATCGGAGTCGCGCCGTAGCCGGTTCTGGGCTTGACCCGCTTTGCGCCCAGGGGACCGAAAGGGCAGGCTTCTAGGGTGCTTGAGACGGTCGGTGAGTTGCTGGCGCGCGTCGGAGTAGACGCAAACGAGGTCGTTGCTGAGGAGTTGCCCCATAACTGCTGGCTGAGCCCCGGTGTCTGGCGGATCCGTACTGGCGGGACACGGGAACGGGTGCTGAAGTACACGCGGTCGGATCGCAGCCATGGTGAAACGCCGTGGGATGCCCATTGGACCGCCCGTGATGATGAGCCGCAGCGATGGACGTATTGGTGCCGGGAATCGCTGGCCTACCAGTACGACCTAGCCGGGGCTTATGCCGGGAGCGGCATCAGGGCGCCGACGTGCCTGGGCATGGACGTCGATGGCAGTCAAGCCGTGCTGCTGCTGGAGTGGGTTACAGGCGAGCCGGGCGAGGTCTGGCCAGTGCGATCCTACGGCCCGGCCGCGGAAGCACTCGGGCGGGCGCAGGCCCCATTTCTTCTCGGCCGGCCGATTCCGCCGCTCTCCTGGCTGAGCAAGCGCTTCCTGCGCGAGTACAGCTCGGAGAAGCAGGTGACCTGGGAGCTGCTCGATGATGACGACGCCTGGGCGCATCCCTTCGTCTGCGAGACCTTCCCCGCCGGGCTGCGCGAGGCCGTGCTGTTTGTGCATGCGCACCGGGAACGGCTGTATCAGATCAGCGAGTCCCTGCCGCGCACACTTTGCCATCTGGACTTCTGGCCCAAGAATCTGTTCTGTCGGCCCTCAGGCGAGATCGTGGTCATCGACTGGAGCTTCGCCGGTGATGGGGCCGTCGGGGAGGACATCGGCAATCTGGTCCCCGACGCCGTGTTCGACCACTTCGTTCCCGCTAATCAGATGCCGCACCTGGAGCAGGCTGTCTACGAGGGCTACCTGCGTGGCCTGCGGGCCGCGGGCTGGAGTGATGACCCACGGCTGGTCAAACTCGGGATGTGGTCTTCCGCAGTGAAGTATGACTGGCTAGCCCCCTTCACCTTGGCCCAGGTCGGCCAGGCGCGGCAGTACCGCTACGGCGGGGCCGGCGCGATTGACCGTACCTTCAAGTTCCGGGAGCGCAGCCACGCTTTGCTATTCAACGCCCAGTGGGCTCGGCAGGCGATCGAGCTCGCCAGTCAGCTCGGCCTTTAGCGGGTGCCAGTCAGAAGGCTCGAGCGCAGAGTTCAGATTTCGCTCAGTGCTGGCGGATGCGTCGGCACGAGGGACTTGACCATCGTGTCGGAGTCTCTGCCCGTGGAGTCGATGATCTGGTAGTCCTCGGAGAGGTAGAGCTTCTGAGCGAAGTTCTTTCGCTCGACGCTGAGGCTAATCTGGCGGATGCCAGCTGACTGGGCATGGTCGGCGATGGCGCGCAGCAGCGCTCGCCCAACGCCGCGGCCGCGCCACTTGGTAGCCACACCGAGAGTCAGCTCCGGTATGTCGGCGGCAACGAATCCGTATCCCGGATCGGTGGCAGAAAGGAAGCGAAGCCATGCGGCGCCGATCCGCTCGCCATCAGTCTCAGCGACCACGCCAAGATCGGTATCGTGTGGCCAGCCGACGATGTAGTGCGCGGTCTTGTGGGTCGCGAGCACGCGGCTGCGGCTCTTCCTCTTCCATTCGGGCGACCAGTTGACAGCTTCGACGAGCATCTCCGTCATGAACGAGCCATCATCGGCTTTCGCCTCGCGGATACTCCACAGGTCGTCGGGCACGGCCGAGACCCTACCGCACTCGAAGGGACGAGACTCCGACTGCTAAGCCCTGCAGCGGAGTTATTCAAGCCCGGCAGCGTCATCCCCAGATTGCCGGAAGCGCCACCGGATCTTGTTCATTCATGATCTCGCCCGCGACGCCTGCGCACGAAAGCTACGCCCAGAGCAGCGATTGCCAGGATGGCCCAGACCCAGATCACCGCTGTCAGGACAGCGCCGCTGTTGGTCCCTGTGTTGTCGCTGTTGGCGATGATCGCTACAACGCCAGTAATCCCCGCACCGACCCCGGCGCCAGTCCACACCGCCTGGCTCCTAGCCGACCGCGAGAGCTGCTCATGCGAGCGGGAACCTGACCGAGGAGAGCCGAGCCTGGCGTCGATCCGCTTGTCGATCTCCGTGCCGATCCGGTCAACCAAGCTTTCTGCGACCGCGGCGTCATAGTCGCGGCCAAGTTCGCGATGTACTGCCGCGGCGGCAGCGATGTCCTCACGTGTAGCCTGTTCCACGGCATCAAGATACATCGCAAGCATCAGACGGTCTACAGCAAGAAACCGTGTCTCCAAGATCGGCCGCGCGCGAGCGACTAGTTCGCGGCTGCCACCCTGTCCACCCACGCGACCAGCGAGGCAATGACCTCATCCGAGTTCGTCTCGTTGAGTACCTCGTGCCTGGCCTCGGGGTAGGTGACGACCGTGACGTCGGTGAGTCCTGCCGCGGCCAGCCGGTCAGTGAGAGGCGTGAGCACGGTGAGCGCGCCATTAACAGGGTCGGCCTCCCCGACCGCTATGTACACCGGCAGCCCGGAGCGCAGGGCCGCCAGCTGAGCGGGGTCAGCGAGGCGCCGCGCCCCGGCGAACATGGCCTTAGCCGACTCAGTATCAATCCCGAAGCCGCAGAGCGGGTCAGCGACATAGGCGTCGACGACCGCCTGATCGCGGGAGAGCCAGTCGTAGTCGGTGCGGGCAGGCTGGAACGGCGCATTGAACATAGTCAGGTCCAGTGGCTGATCCAGGTCAAGCGCTGGCTCGAGCAGGTCGATCACGGCGGTGCCGGTCAGCGCGACGCCGTCTACGTCGTCACTGTGGTCAAGCAGGTACTGCTGGACAGCGAACGAGCCCATGCTGTGGCCGAGCAGGATCAGCAGCAGGCCAGGATGCTCGGCCCGGATCTGAGCCGACAGCAGGCCTATGTCGTCCACCAGGGCGTTCCAGCCACCCTCGCCGAGGTCGCCGAGCCGTTCCGGATCGGCGCTAGCGCCGTGGCCGCGCTGATCTTGGGCGTACACGACGAACCCCGCATCGGTCAGAGCCGTGGCGACGTGCTCGTAGCGCCGGGCGTGCTCGCCCATGCCGTGCGTCAGCTGCACTGCGGCCCGCGGCTCGCCGGCCGGGTCCCAGCGATAGGCAGCAATCTGGGTGCCGTCGTCCGACGGGTAACTGAAGCTGCTGGACGGCATGGCCAAGTCCTCTCCTGAGGCGTCTGCTGAGCGGACAATATCGGGCTGACATGGTTCGGCGGAACCGCCCGCGAGCAGGCGGTCCCGCCGAAACTATCGGGCTGCCGGAAGGCGGCAGCCCGTCATCGTCACGCTAGTGATGTCCACTGGCTGGTTGGCCGGGTCGGTGACGTTTGTCACCGCGCCGCCAGTGCCGTTGATAATCGAGTTGTCACCGCCGGAGCCGGCGATCCACAGCGCGAAGATGTTGTGGAACTGCACGCCGGGAGTGTCAGGCGACTGGAAGCCTCGGCGTCATACAAGGTCGCCGAGGTGTCGATGAACACGATGTAACTGCCCATCCCGTACCCGTTGAAGGTCTTCACATTCGAGGTAACGAGGAAGGACGGGTAGCCGTCCTGCGTCGGGCTGGCCATCCAGTCCGCCTGGCTGGGCGGGTCGTACGGCAGCTCATTCTGGAAGAAGATGTCCGTGCCGCCCTGACCGCTCCAGACGACCTCGTTCTTCTGGTAGTGCTCGACAGCCAGGCCGTACGCAGTCACGTCGTTGCCGGTCACGACGAGGCCGGTGTCGCCCACGTTGGCCGTCCAGCCGACATCGTTGCCGTGATCGGCACGCCACGCCCACACGTCATCGATGATCGAGTTATCGGCATTGTCGAGCAGGCTCGTAACGCCCACGAATCAGCCGGAAGCGGTCTCCCGGTAGAAGGGGAGGACCAGGGACGACGCACGCTGCGAGTCAGCGAAAATCTCAAACCGGCAGCGCCGGCCGACGTGCGCTGTGCCGAACGGCTCGGCTGTCCCATAGCTCCGGGCATAACGAGGGAACGCGCCGCCGGACACCTGCAGCCGAAGCCGGTGCCCGGCGTGCACGCGATAAGCAGTCGGGAACATCTCGATATCGACGGCAAGCACTCCGTCCGGGCCGGCCTGCACATCGTCGGCGGGCACTGTGTCGGGACTGAGCCGCCGGATCCCGTCGACAACGTTCCGCGAGACGCCTTTCTCGTCGACATCGCACAGGCGGACGAACACGTCGGCGTACTCGGTCTCCGTACGGACGAAGATGCGCGCGCTCACCGGCCCGATGAGGTCCTGAGCCGCGTCGAGCGGGTCAGTGGTGTAGGTAAGAACGTCGGCCCGGGATTCGATCGCGGCGTTGTCGACCTGCTTGCCGGGTGGCTGAAGGACCGGACCTCCCGCTGACGGTGTCGGATCGGCTGGGTCATAGATGAACCAGCCGGGCATGGGATCGCCGGGCTCACTCTCAGCCGTGAGCCGGCCAGCGCTGCGAAGGTAATACGACGTCGCGACTGCGGCTGGGGGCCACTGCTCGAACTCAAGCCAGCTGCCGGCCTGCTGCAGGTACACGCGAACTGGCGCGCGCTCCGGCAGTGCGGTGCCGCGCAGGTAATGGCTGAGCCAGGCGACGTCTTCCTGACTGGTCAACCTGATCTCGCCGGGCTCGGCGTGCAGCCACGGGCCGATGGCGAGCGTGGCCGTGACCCCGGCTGCGCGAATCGCTGCGTAATCTCTGAGTTGCTCGGGCAGGAACAAGTCCCACCATCCCGTCACCATGCTGACGGGCGGCAGCCTGGTGAGGTCCGCGCCGTGGTGATCGACGCCAGCCCAGAACTTGTCCCCGGCCGCCGAATGGCCGACGAAGTCCCGCCAGAACGCGACTGGCGCCCCGGCTACGTCTAGGTCCGCGGCCTGCAGCGGCACCTTCCGCAGCGCCTTTCGCATCCGGGCTAGCTGCACCGGATTCGGCAGGTTCGCCAGCGCACCGCGTTCCTGTCGGCCAATCTGCCCGGTCCAGTTCAGGGCGTTGCGCAAGCCCGGCGCGCCGTGCTCGTAGAAGGCCGCGGTAATCTTCGCGGCCGTGACGTTGAGCGACACCGATTCCAGCGGCGGGTCCACGTACGGCGCAACGGCCCACTCAGTGTGGCCCAGGTAGCTGGCGCCCGTCATCGAGACCCTGCCGTCACACCATGGCTGGTCGCGCAGCCAGGCCACGGTCGCCAGACCATCTTCTCGTTCATGCAGGAACGGCCGGAATTCACCGCCGGAGCCGAACGTGCCGCGGGTGCTCTGGACGAACAACTGAAAGCCCCGGCGGGCTAGCGGCGCGGCGAACACGAATCCGGCGATCCCGCCCCGCCCGTACGGCGACCGGATCAGCACCACCGGCATCGGGGCCTCGTTCCTGGCAGGCCGGTAGTGGTCGCCCAGCAGGACGACGCCGTCGGGCATCGGCACCGGAACGTCCCGGCGGAGCGAATATGCCTCCGCCGTCCCGTGCAGACCCATCGCTCGGTCAACCGCTATGCCCGCTATGCGGGACAGTGGGTTCATTGGCGCCTCCAGATCATCCAGGCTAATGGTCTGCGGCATCCGTGGGTATATGGGCAACTGCTGCCGTCGCCTGGGCTGGCCAATCACCCGCGGCGGATGAGGCGACGCGGTGACGAGCGCTGATTAGCTGACCTCCGAGACCACCGACAGCTGGAGACGCGCATGCCCGCCGACCTTTCCGACCGGACCGACTTCGAAAACGCCGAGCGGGGGCTGATCGCCAGGCTCGAGCCCGGCGTGATCAAGAACGAGGACGGCCAGGCGGTCTTCGACGCGGGCCAGTTCGGACTCCTGGCCCGAGAGGACTGCCCGGAAACGGTGCATCCGGGCCTGTGGCGGCACAGTCAGCTAACTGCCATGAATGGGCTGTACGAGGTTACTCCCGGCATCTACCAGATCCGCGGCGCCGACCTGGCGAACATGACGCTGGTGGAGTCCCGCACCGGCGTGATCGTCATCGACCCGCTCGGCTCACAGGAGTGCGCGGCTGCCGCGTTCGCGCTTTATCGCGCGCACCGGGGCGACCGGCCCGTTACCTCAGTGATCTATACGCACCCGCACCTGGATCACTTCGGCGGGGTGCTCGGAGTCGTCCCGGCCGATACCAAGGTGCCTATCATTGCGCCCGAGCACTTCATGCAGCACGCGGTCGCCGAGAACGTCTATGCCGGGACCGCGATGCTCCGGCGCGGCATGTACTACAGCGGGGACGCCCTGCCTGTCGGGCCAGCGGGCAGCGTCGGCATGGGGCTGGGCACGAGGGTGTCGCACGGCAGTGTCGGCCTCATCGCTCCGACACTGGATATCAACCGGACTGTCCAGGAAAAGATCATCGACGGCGTCCGGATCCTGTTCCAGCTGACGCCAGGTACCGAGTGCCCGGCCGAGATGAACTTCTACTTTCCCGCCCAGCGTGCCCTCTGCCTGGCAGAGAACGCCACTCGCAACATGCACAACCTCCTGACACTGCGCGGCGCTCCGGTCCGCGACCCCCGTAGCTGGTCCCGGTACATCGCCGAGGCCATAGATCTGTTCGGCGACGAGTGCGAGGTTGCCTTTGCCTCGCATCACTGGCCTACCTGGGGCCGAGACAACATCGGCGCGTTCCTGCGGGAGCAACGCGATGTCTATGGCTACCTGCACGACCAGACGCTCCGCTTGCTGAACCTCGGCTACACCGGCGCCGAGGCCGCCGAGATGATCGAGATGCCCGCCGGGCTCGACGGGGCCTTGCACACGCATGGTTACTACGGGTCGACGAGCCACAACGTCAAAGCCATCTACCAGCGCTACCTGGGCTGGTACGACGGCAACCCGGCGCATCTGTGGCAGCACCCGCCGACGGCGGCCGCGCAGCGCTATGCCCGGCTAGCCGGCGGGCCGGAGCAGCTGGCCGCAAGGGCTCGCGAGTTCCTGGATGAGGGCGATCCGCGCTTCGCGGCGGAGCTGGCGAGTCACGCTGTCTTTGCCGACGCTTCCTCGACCGGAGCCAGGGAGGTGCTCGCCCTGGCGCTGCAGCAGCTCGGCTACGGCGCCGAGAACGCGACATGGCGCAACTGCTTCCTGATGGGCGCCCTGGAACTACGTGAGGGGATCCAGCCCACGACCGTCACGGCCAGCGCCGGAATGACCAGCTCCATGAGCATCACGCAGTTGTTCGACACCATTGCCATCCGGATCGACGGACCGCGGGCTGCCGACACAGAACTGTCGATCCTGTGGTACTTCACCGATACCGGCGAGCGCTACTTCATGGAGGTCAGCAACGGCGTGCTGATCCACCACCCGACATTGCGGACGCCTGACGCCGACCTGGCGGTGACCCTGACTCGGCCGCAGCTAGCCGGGCTGCTAGCGTCCGGATCTGTCGATGGCATTCAGTTCGCCGGCAGTCCCGCCGTCTTCAAGACGCTCATGGGTCTCACCGACGACCCAGACCCGGAGTTCGCCGTCGTCACGCCGTAGGCGGCCTGGGTAGCCGCCCGTCGCGCCTCGGAATATCCGGCTAGCTCACCGTATCGTTGGGCATATCAGCCTGACGAAGGGCGGTACGGTGGCGCCAGAGATCAATATCGTCGACGCGGATGTGTACCAGCGCGGCGGGCCGCCGCACGAGATGTTCTGCTGGCTGCGCACGCACGATCCGGTGTTCTGGCACGCCAACGGAGGAGAGCCCGGCTGGCCAGGGTTCTGGGCGGTCACCAGGCATGCCGACGTCGGGTATCTCTCCCGGCATCCCGAGATCTTTTCGTCCGCGCAGCGCCTGAGCCTGTTCGGCGAGGTCCCGGAGGAGCACATCGAACTCCAGCGCCTGATGATGCTCAACATGGATCCGCCGCAGCACACCCGCCAGCGCGCATTCGTCAATCGCGGATTCACGCCCAGGATGATCGGGCGGCTCGAGGAACATATCGCCGAGATCTGCCACGCCTTGCTGGACGAGGTGCTGGATTCCGGCTGCGCGGACTTCGTCACCCAGATCGCCGCGCCGCTGCCGCTGTGGGTTATCTGCGAGCTTGTCGGGGCTCCGGTTGAGGACCGCGGTCGGCTATTCGAGCTCTCAAATCTGCTGATCGGGTCGGCTGACCCGGAGTTCCAGATCGGGCCGCAAGCGCAGCAGAACGCAGCGGCCGAGGTTTATGCCTACGGGGCTGCGCTCGCTGAGAGACGGCGGGCTGATCCCGCCGACGACATCGTCACCAGGCTGCTCCAGCCAGATGATGAAGGCGAGGCCCTGACCAGCGATGAATTCGACTTGTTCTTCCTGCTGCTGACTGTGGCCGGGAACGAGACGACCCGGAACGCCGCCGCCGGCGGCATGCTCGCCCTGTTCGAGCACCCGGATCAGTGGGAGCGGCTGCTCAAGGACCCTGGCCTCATCCCTACGGCGGCTGAGGAGATCGTCAGGTGGGTCAGCCCGGTAAACCTGTTCCGCCGCACTGCCCTGCGCGACACCGAACTCGGCGGCAAGCAAATCGCCGCGGGTGACAAGGTCGTCGTCTTCTACTCATCCGCCAATCGCGACGAGAGCGTCTTCGACCTGCCAGATCAGTTCGATGTAGCCCGCGACCCCAACCCGCACGTCGGCTTCGGCGGGGGTGGCCCGCACTTCTGCCTCGGCCGCCACCTCGCCGCGCTGGAGCTTCGCATCCTGCTGCAGGCGCTCACGGAGCGGATGCCTGGCATCCGGCTGGATGGCGAGCCGGGCAGGCTCCGCTCGAACTTCATCAACGGCATCAAGCACATGCCGGTCCGGTTCTAGGCGACCACGGACGGGCTTCACCTTCCGGGAGCACTCGAGCCGACCGAAGTGGGTCGGCTAGCCCCGGTCCGGCGGGAACCCCGAAGCAGCCGCCGGACCGGGAGTCTGTTGGCGGTCAGGCCTGTGGGTGCCTGCCCCGCGATGGGGACACCGACCTGCCGGCGCCCGTTGGGGCCAGATCCGTGAACATCCCGTTTGTGACCTGCACGTGATGACAGACGCGAGCACCTGCCTGCAGGTTTACCGTCGCTTTAAAGTGTGATGACCTTCACGCGACCCAGCGCGGGTAAGCCGCTCGACGCGGAGGAGGCTGTGCAGCCCGTAATCCCGCAGCTGCGGGAGGAGCCAGATGGAGGCTGCCTCTCACGCCAGGCTGGCCGCCGCGTGCCTGATGCAGTCGTAGATTGATTCAAGTGGGATGGGAGCTGGTCGATGCCTAACTGGTGCCGGTGCGCGAGCTGCCAGCAAATCGAGGCCAGGGCTGAAGATCCCTACACCGGCCCCTCGTACGGCGGCGAGTACTTGTCGACACCCGGCGGCCTTGTCCGCGTGATGAGCGTGAATGATGAGCTGCGGCCATGGGACGGTGTGGAGCGCCGCCGGTACCCGGTGTGCTCAGACTGCGGCTTCCCGCGCGGCGGGGGTCACGCTGACGAATGCCGCCATGCCAGGCCGTGGCAGCGACGATAGATGATCTGCTCAGCCTGAGCGGCTCGTCGCGCCCGCGGGCAGGGTTTCACCCGTCGCGGGAGTCTTCGAGGCTGACGGCGAGACCTTCGTCCGCTGCCAGTACCTCGCCGTCGAATTCCGCTGCCGCCGCAGATGTCGAAGCAGCCCGGTCGTTGCCCGGCCAAAAATGAGTGAGCATGAGCCTGCGGGCTCTGGCCTGGCGGGCCCAGCGACCTGCCTCCGCAGAGGTCATCAGGTTGCGCGTCGGGCGCTGGGTCTCGCCGTCGCGGTCCGTGGCCTCAATGATGAACAGATCAGCATCTCGGCCGAGTTCGGCTAGCAGCGGGTCAGGACCGGTGTCCCCGGAGTAGGCCAGGGCAATCTCGCCGGCCTGGACGCGGATGCCGGCGTTGGGCACGAAATGCGGCAGAGGCAGCCCGGTGAGCTCAAACGGTCCAGCCCAGTAAGTGCCGGGCAGCTCATGCCAGTCGAAGACCGTGGTCAGGTCCACGTCCGGCTCGAGCCCGGCGAGCCGGTCGAGCACGCCCGGCGGACAGTACAGCGGCAACCGTGGTCGGCCAGGTCGGCCATAGAACCGCATCCGGAACAACCCGTGCAGGTCGATGCAGTGATCGGGGTGCTCGTGGGTGATTGCGATGGCGTCCGGGCCGCCGTCTGGCCAGTGCGCAAGCAGCCGCGGCAACGTGGCGTAGCCGAGATCCAGCACCAAGCGATAACCGTCCCAGTCCACCGCGAAACCACTGCACGCCCGGCCTACCTCAGGGAACGCGCCGCAGGTGCCAAGCGCGGTAACTTGCCGCATCCGGACAGGATGCCAGACCCATCGTGTTCGCCAGTCGGACGGAGTGCCTAGCGGTTCCACAGCCTTACGACGAGCACGACCACCAGCGCAATAACGGCCACGGCCACTACGACCAGGCCTCAGCAGCCCTATCTCGCGTACCGCGCAACTGTGACAGCTCCTCGATGATGAGGTACCAGCCTCCCAGGTGCCCGTCGAGCAGGTAGTAGACGGCCCTTCACGGGGCGCACCTTCGCCAAGCTAGCCGAAGTCGTGGAGCAAGGTACGCTCGCGCTGGCAGGTTCTGATCTGGGACCATCGGATCGCAGTAGAGCAGGATGTGGCGATGGGCTATCACTATTCGCGCGGTTGGCGCGGTCTGACGATCGCGGTCGTGCCGCCGCTGTCGCGCGCGATTGCCGGCCGCGACTGGCGCGGCATGGAAAACGTCCCGCGAACGGGCGGACTGATCGTCGCGGCTAACCACATCTCCGAGGCGGATCCGCTCGCGCTCTGCTATTACTTGTGGGCAAGTGGTCACTATCCGGTATTCCTGGCGAAGTCAGCGCTGTTCGGTCACGGTTTCGTTGCCCGTGTCATCCGGGGTACCGGGCAGATTCCCGTTAACCGTGACGGCGGCGCCGCGGCAGCACTGAAGCCCGCCGAGGATGCGCTGGCGGCCGGTCAGTGCGTGGTGGTCTATCCCGAAGGCACCTGTACCCGCGATCCCAACCTGTGGCCGATGACCGGGCAGACCGGTGCAGCGCGGCTGGCACTCGCCACCGGGGCACCGGTGCTGCCGCTGGCGTCATGGGGAGCGCATCAGCTGCTGCCATATCGCAAGGGCGAGAAGGGCGGCTTGGCCGGCACTCTGAAGCCGGGCTTCCACCCTTTCCCGCGCAAGACGATGAAGGTCATCGCGGGCCCGCCGGTCGACTTCAGCGCTTACCAGGGGCAGCCGCTCAACACGGCCACACTGCGCGCGGCAACGGCAGACATCATGCACACCATCGCTCAGCTCGTCGGCGAGCTACGCGGTGAGTCCGCGCCCGCTGAGCTCTACGACCATCACAAGGCGATCGAGCAGCGACGCGCTGCCACGCCACCGGCTTAGCAGCAGGTCGCGGAAGGATGCAACTCGGCTAGATCAGCCGCCACAGGCGCAGGCCGCCGATCATGAGCGCGACCAGTGCAGGCGCAAAAAACAGGCCGTTGTGAGTAATGCCGCCGATGATCCCGACTACGAGGGCCGCGACGACCACGACCACAGCCAGGCGTGCCACTTTCGGCGGAGCGAAGGCCGCGACCGCAGCCAGCGGGGCGGGAGCGGTAGCAAGCAGCAGCCCCCACCAGGACGCAGGGAGCCGGTCGGCGCTTGTGAGTACCGCGACGTCGATGAGCTGGGCCGCTCCGGCCAGCAGTAGTCCCGCTAGCAGCCACTGGCCGTTCCGGGCCCGCGCGGCAGGGACGATGTAGTGAGAGGTGACCTCAGTCTGACGTCCGGCGTCAGCCAAACCTTCGGCAGTCTTTGCAGTCATGATCGGCGCTCCGGTCTTGAGTTGGTCGCTAACATTTCGCCGACCAGGCTTCCCGGCTCACCTGGTGCCCAGCGTAGTCCCCGCTAGCCGGGCGGTCCACTGTCAGCGTCAGCGGCTGGAGGAGAGCCAGTTTCCGAAATGGATGGGTATGGGCTTGCTGATGGATCCGGTACGAGCACTCCGGCAGATCGCGTTTCAGCTTGAGCGCGCGGGCGCGCCCACCTACCGGGTGCGCGCGTTCCGCCGGGCGGCGCAAGTGGTCTCCGATCTTCCGCAGGGTGAGCTGGCGGAGCGGATCAACGCGGGTACCCTCACCCAACTAGCCGGTATCGGCCCGGCCACCGCGCAGGCAATTCAGCAAGCCGCCGCAGGCGAGGAACCGGCATACCTGTCCCGCCTGCTCCAGGATGCGGCGCCGCCTCAGTACTCCGGCCTGCGGGCAGCGCTGCGCGGCGACTGCCATACGCATTCGGACTGGTCTGACGGCGGCAGTCCGCCGCAGGAGATGGCGGAGGCCGCCCGCGAGCTTGGGCACGAGTGGATAGCCCTCACCGATCACTCACCACGGCTGACCGTGGCGAACGGATTGTCGCCCGAGCGGCTGGAGCAGCAACTGGAGCTCGTCGCCGAGCTGAACGCTGAACTCACGCCGTTCCGGATCCTGACCGGCATCGAGGTGGACATCCTCGAGGATGGCACCCTCGATGAGCGCGAGGATCTGCTCGGCAAGCTCGATATGGTCGTCGCCAGCGTTCACTCGAAGCTGAGGATGCCCGCGGCGGAGATGACCCCCCGGATGATTGCGGCGATCTGCAATCCGCACGTCGATGTCCTCGGGCACTGCACGGGCCGGATGATCGCTGGCCGGGGCAGGCCTGAGTCGGAGTTCGACCCAGAGCGGGTTTTCGGTGCCTGCATTGAGCACGGCGTAGCCGTCGAGATCAACTGCCGGCCCGAGCGCCAGGACCCGCCCGATCGGTTGCTGCGGATAGCTGCCGACATGGGCTGCTTGTTCTCCATCGACACCGACGCACATGCGCCGGGGCAGCTTGACTGGCTCGGCAGCGGCTGCGAGCGAGCGGAGAAGCTCAACATCGGCCCAGACCGGGTCATCAATGCCAGGAGTGCGGTTGAGCTGACAGCAAGTGGGGCTAGGGGACCTGGTCCGCAGCGGGGTACTCGACCATCGAGATGATGCGGCTAGCCATGAATCGCGCAGTTCGCACCGGAGTGCCGGTGCGAGTTACCTCGCTGACTTCGACCACGCCGCGACGGTTGGCGATCTCAACCCTCCGGCCAGCCCGAGTCGCGACCACCTCGTACGAGCGAGTGCCCTCACCGACATCGACCACAATCTCGACGCGATCACCCTTCACAGCGCTCACCCCATCGATCGAACATCCATTCGATACCCAAAAGCCGCAGATTGAAACCGGGCATTCAGCTGGCGAGGCCGCGGTAAGCGGCAAACCGGTGGACATGACTGACGGCGCGGGAGACATTGTCAGTGCGAGGCATCTGTAGTTAGGGAGGGTCTACATGCCGCGATTCATGGATTACCACGATGACCTGAAGCTTCCGCAGGAAGCTATCGACCAGATTGCGCAAGGAACGCGCGATGGGGCAACGGACGAGTTTGGCGTTCGGCAGGTCGAGTTGTTCCACAACGCCGACGGCAAGGTGTACTGCCTGCTCGAAGGTCCGGACGAGGAGGCGATCCGCAAGCATCACGCGGCCCTGAATGTTCCATGCGGTGAGGTTCACGAGGTGGACAGCCTGCTTTAGCCTGGTAGCGGGACCGTGTGGCTGATGGTTAGGGAGGCCCGGATGCCACGCACGACTGCGTACTGGGCGATGACGGCAGCTTCGGCTGCGGTTCTTGCGTGGGCAACCTGGCCAGGTGCAGCGCACAACCCCGCCACCTTGATCAGCCGGGTCGACCTCGTAGCAGCCGTCCTGATACTTGCCGGGCTGCCGCCCGCCGTCCGCCGGAAGTACGGGTCTGGCGCAAGTGGGTGGGTGCCACGGCTGGTGCGCGCAGGCGGCTATGCGATCGTCGTTGCCCTGATCATGGTGAAGGCCGGGGTCGAGCAGCACGAACTGGCTGCTCGGCTGTCCGGCACGCAGCTAGCCGGCGTGTGGTTTGGCGAGGTTGCCTTCCTGGTTGTGATCGCGGCCTATGTTGCCGCGCTCCTGGCGGTCACCGCGCAGCGGCCTCCGGCGAGTCCGGCGGCCCTCGGCATCGGCACCGGCGCGGGCGTCGCGCTCGGGGTTGCGGTCTACGCACTGCGCCCCCTGATCAACTACACGCCGGAAACCGGGCGCTGGCTCCCGCTAGTCGTCGGCTTGGCGAAGGTCCTCGCTGTGTTGCTCCTGCTGTTCGCCGCAGTGCGGGCGGCGATCGCCGCGGCACGGCACTCCGCGCGCCGGGAAGCTCAGCGGCCGCGCATTAATGCGCTTGCCCAGCAGGGCTTCGCCGCCGGAATCTGCGTCGGGATCTCTGCTGCCCTGCTTGTCTCGATCCTCGGCATCACCACGATCGCGCTCGCGCCGCATACGGCTGCCAGCATCCAGTGGACTCTGCCCGACAAGATCTTCACACCTGGCCGGGGTGCATCGCTCGCGCCGAACGCGGTATCCGTCTTCGAGGGGGCCTTCAGCCGGGCCGCAGCCGGTTACGTCCTCGTTCTGATCATCTTTCCGCTGCTGGGCGCTGGGCTGGGCGCCTGGGGCGGGCTCTTCGCGGAAGGCGACACGGGTCACAGGCCCGGCGGTGGTGGAGGCGGCGGGGGTCCCGACGAGCCCGGTTCAGGGCCGACGCCGCCGGGCGGCCTGCGGATGCCGGATGAGCAAGGACTTTCGCCGCTTGACCTAGAGGGCTGGGCCGGCGGCTGGGATGAGCTGGCCGAATTCCCCGAGCTTGACCAGGAGTCACCCGACCGGGTTCCGGCCGGCGTCCCTTAGCCCGCCGCGGTCAGCGACGGCTTCCCGGTGTCAACGACCGAGGCCGCGGCGCGCAACCAGTTGCTGGGCAATGACATTGCGCTGAATCTCGTTGGTGCCCTCGCCGACGATCATCAGCGGCGCGTCACGGAAGTACCGCTCGACATCAAACTCGGTGGAGTAGCCGTAACCTCCGTGGATCCTGACGGCGTTCAGCGCGATCTCCATGGCGGCCTCAGAGGCGAACAGCTTGGCCATGCCAGCCTCCATATCGCACCGCTCACCGGCGTCGTAACGCTCAGCCGCGAACAGCACTAGCTGGCGCGATGCCGTGAGCTTCGTGGCCATATCGGCGAGATACGCTCCGACCTGCTGATGTTTCCAGATCGGCTGGCCAAAGCTCTCCCGTTCCCGTGCGTATCGCAGCGCGTCGTCGAACGCGGCCTGCGCCACTCCCACGGCGCGCGACGCCACCTGGATCCTGCCGATTTCCAGGCCTTTCATCATCTGGGCAAAGCCTCGGCCCGGCTCGAGCCCGAGCAGCGCGTCGCCAGGCGCGAAGTAGTCGGTGAAGGATAGCTCGCAGCTCTCCACCCCCTTGTAACCGAGCTTGGGCAGGTCGCGCGATACGACCAGGCCAGGCCCGTGCTCGACCAGCAGGATGCTGATCCCGCGATGCCGTGGCGTTGCGGTCGGATCGGTCTTGCACAGCAGTGCGATTAGCTGCGACCTGCGGGCGTTGGTGATCCAGGTCTTCGCGCCGTTGATCCGGAAGCCGTCGCCGTCTGGCCGAGCGATCGTGGTCATGGCCTGCAGGTCCGAGCCACCGCCAGGCTCGGTCAGCGCCATCGTCGCGCGAATTTCGCCAGTCGCCATCCGTGGCAGGTACCGCTCTTTCTGCTCCTCGGTACCGAAACTCAGGAGCAGCTTTGCCACGACCGTGTGGCCGCCCATCGCCCCGGCCAGGCTCATCCAGCCGCGGGCTAGCTCGGCTGTCACCTCGGCATAGCACGGCGTTGAGACTGGTGCCTCACCGTAGGGCTCCGGGATGGCCAGGCCGTAGATGCCCAGGGCTTTCATCTGGGCGATGAGCTTCTCGGGATACTCGTTAGCGTGTTCGAGTTCGCGGGCCACCGGCCTGACCTCGCGGTCGACGAACTCCGCTACCGTGTCAACGACCGCCCGCTCTTCGGCTGAAAGACCGCTCACACCCACCCACCTCGTTCCGTCCGGTATCAAGCAAGGCTAGATGGAGGGAGCCCCATGCTGCCTCAGGCGGGCGCGGGCCCGTATTTCGACGAGCTAACGGTAGGGCAGCGATTCACTGGCGCGCCCGCTTTGACGCTGACTCCGGGCCTGGCCGCGGCACATCAGGCCATCACCGGTGACCGGCTTGCGCTGATGCTCGATCACGACCTGTGCCGGGAGGTGACCGGGGGTGATCCACTCGCGCAGCCCGGCCTGGTCTGGGACGTCGCCATCGGCCAGTCCACGATCGCGACGCAGCACGTCAAGGCAAACTTGTTCTACCGCGGGCTGGCGTTCCGTCGGATGCCCCGTCTCGGCGAGACACTACGGACCTGTACTGAAGTAGCGGCCCTCAGGCAGAACCGGCCGCGCGAGGGCCGGGCCCCGACCGGGCTGGCGGCCCTCAGGATCACGACGACGGACCAGGAAGGCCGGCCGGTGCTGGATTTCTGGCGCTGTGCGATGCTGCCCGTGCGCGACCCGACTGTCCTGACCGGCCACCGTGACGATCTCGACGCCCTCGGCCATAACGTGGCGACGGGTGATCTGGCGGCACTCGTCAGCGGCTGGCGGCTAACTCCTCTGGCGGCTCGCGCTGGCGGTCGGCATCCGGCCGACCTGCGCGCCGGGCAGCGCTTCGAGGTGGCCGGCGGCGACGTCGTGTCGAGCGCGCCTGAACTGGCGCGGCTCACGCTCAACATCGCGGCCGTGCACCACGATATACAAGCGGGCGGGAACGGGCGCTTGGTGTATGGCGGCCATGCGATCGGCCTCGCGCTCTCACAGGCGACTAGGGCGCTACCGTCGCTGGTCACGGTCCTTGGCTGGCACAGGTGCGACCATCTAGCCCCCGTTCGCGAGGGCGACACACTGCGCAGCAAGATCACGGTCGAGCAGGTCGACGACCTGCCAGAGGGCGGTGGACTGGTCCACCTGCGCTCGGTGGTCCGCGCCGACGGGCCGGACGAGCGCGACGTGCTGGACTGGCGCTATGTCGCCGTGCTTGCCTGAATGGCCGTGGACGCGGTGCTCGCCTACGCCACAGCTGTCGCCCAAGAGGTGATGACGGCGTCGGACGGATCTATGCAGGCCGCGTACTTGCACGGATCAGCTGTGCTGGGCGGCTGGCGGCCAGCCAGCGACGTGGACATGCTGTTCGTGGTCGCCGGCAGAACCTCAGCCAGCGCGCTTGCGAGCATCGCTCGCGTTCTGGCTGCAAGGTCTGACCGGTCCGGCGGCTGCCCTGGTCGCGGGCTGGAGTGCAGCGTGGTACATGCGACGGCCGCTGAAGCCCCCCGCGCGCCGTGGCCCTACTTGCTGCATGTGGTAGGTGAACCGGCAGGATGCCGGATCCAGGACGGTGCGGACTCGCCGGGCGACGCCGACCTGATCATGCATTACGCGGTGTGCCGGGCTGCCGGTCATGCCTTGACCGGGCCCGCGCCGTGCGACGTCATAGGCCAGGTCCCAAGGCAGACAATCCTGAGCTACCTCGCCGACGAGCTGAGCTGGGGGTTGCAGCACGCTCCCGAGGCCTATGCAGTGCTCAACGCGTGCCGCGCGAGGGTCTACATGATGGACGACGAAATCGTGTCGAAGATCGCGGGCGGGGCGGCGGCGCTCCACCGCGGCTTCGCCCCCGCTGAGCTGATCATGCGCGCACTCAGCCAGCAGCGCGGCCGGGCCGCAGGACAGCAGCCGGGAGACGACGCGGTCGAGTTCGTGCGGCAAACGGCCGCTGCGCTTCTGCAAGCTGCGGGCTAAGCTAGCGCTCGTGACGCGGAGCCTGGCCGGTTGACGACCGAGGTTAACGGCATCGGCTCCGTTGACCTGGGCCGTTACATCCGGGCGGGCGACCTTGTGGTGTGGGGCCAGGGGTGCGCTGAGCCGCTATCCCTGATCGAGGTACTGGCCGACCAGCGCGAGCAGCTGGGCGGGCTGCGCTGCTTCACTGGCATCTCACAATCGCGCGCCGTGCGCGTGGAGAACTGCGACCACCTGTCGTTCGTCTCCTACTCAGCGGCGGGGGCCAACCGAGCGCTCGCTGATGCGGGGGTGCTGGACGTCCTGCCCGCCCACTACTCCGAGCTGCCACAGATCCTGGGTTACGGGCCGCTCCGGGCAGACGTCCTGTTCCTTTCCCTGCCGCCTGCCGGACCCGACGGCACGTTCGGGCTTGGCCTCGGTGCCGACTATCCAGCCACCCTGATCGGTCAGGCGCGGACCGTCATCGCTGAGGTCAACGACCAGGTCCCCGACGTGCGCGGAGACCGACGGGTGCGCCCAGACGAAATCGACCTGCTCGTGCACGTCTCCCGGCCGCCGCCGGAGCACCCGATGGCGCCCGCGCGTGGTATCGAGGACGCGATCGCGGGCCACATCGCGGCGCTTGTCCCGGATGGGGCCACGATTCAGCTTGGCATCGGGAGCATTCCGTCTGCGGTCGCAAGCCGACTGCGAAGTCACCGCGACCTCGGCATCCACTCGGGTGTCATCACTGACGCGGTCGCTGACCTGATCGAAGCCGGCGTGGTGACCGGTGCGCGGAAGAGCGTCGACCCAGGCATCGTCGTTACAGGCTTCCTGATGGGCACCGCGAGACTCGTCCAGCTCGCTGCCCGCGACCTCTCGATCGAGCTTCGGGATACCCGGTACACCCACGATCCGGTAGTCCTTGCGGCGCAGCGGCAGCTCGTCGCGATCAACTCCGCCACCGAGGTCGATCTGACTGGACAGGTTAATTCCGAGACGGCGGCGAGCCGTTATGTAGGCGCAGTCGGTGGGGCCACCGACTTCCTGCGGGGTGCCGCCAGGTCGGAGGGCGGCGTTCCGGTCATCGC
>Ga0335073_10004097_pt1 | contig 20392 bp, 17 predicted proteins | sample Lox_Sample_22_FD_207093 | JGI IMG/M metagenome (GOLD analysis project Ga0335073, IMG submission 207093) | Soil microbial communities from Loxahatchee National Wildlife Refuge, Florida, United States - Lox_Sample_2.2 | ecosystem: Environmental > Terrestrial > Soil > Wetlands | place: USA...
GCTGAAAAATGGATGCTTGAGCGCTTTGAGATGTCCGATGGCCTTGGAGCTATCTATCCGGCCATGCTCAACGCCATCATCGCCCTCCGCTGTCTCGGTTATTCGCTTGACGATCCACAGGTAATCCGAGCCATGGACGAATTTGAAAAGCTAGGTATCGACGAGCCGAACGGTACACCGGATTATCCTGAGCCGACATTTCGAATGCAGCCTTGCATGTCTCCCGTATGGGACACAGCACAGGCTGTCTACGCCTTGGGCGAGGCGGGCGTGTCACGCAACGATCCACGTCTTCTGAAGGCTGCCGACTGGATGCTCTCCAAGGAGGTCCGTCACAAGGGCGACTGGGCGGTAAAAAACCGGAAGGCGCAACCCGGTGGCTGGTACTTCGAGTTCAATAACGAGTTCTATCCGGATGTGGACGACACCGGCCAGGTGCTGCTCGCCCTGAACAAGGTCGACAATCCGCGCGAGCGCTACCAGTATGACGTTTCTCAGCGCGCTGTTGACTGGATCTTCTCCATGCAGTGTAAGAACGGTGGCTGGGCCAGTTTCGACAAGAACAACACGAAGATGATCTTCGAGCAGATCCCGTTTGCCGATCATAATGCAATGCTGGATCCCCCGACGGTTGACATCACCGGGCGAATACTCGAGACACTTGCGACATACGGCTATACACGCAAGGACAAACGCATCGAGCGAGCCATCAAGTTCATCTACGACGAGCAGGAGTCAGATGGAAGCTGGTTCGGACGCTGGGGCGTCAACTACATCTACGGTACCTTTTTGGTTCTGCGTGGCCTCGAGGCAATCGGCGTATGGAATCACGAGCCGCAAATTCAGCAGGCCGCCGAGTGGATCCGCATGGTGCAGAACGCGGACGGCGGCTGGGGTGAAACCTGTGGCAGCTATGACGATCCGACTACCCGCGGAGTTGGGCCGAGTACGCCGTCGCAGACGGCTTGGGCTATCCTCGGACTGCTCTCGGCGGGCGATACCCGCAGCGACTCAGTGGCCAAGGGCATCAAATGGTTATTGGCACACCAGCAGCCTGACGGGTCGTGGGACGAAAGCATCGGCCAGGAAGTTACCCGGCAGGCACTCTATACCGGAACAGGTTTTCCGCGAGTCTTCTATCTCGCATACCATCTGTACCGCGATTATTTCCCGTTGCTGGCGCTGACCAACTACAAACGCGCCATTGAACGCGAAGCAGCGTAAGGGAGGAAGATGGCAGTACCAATTTCACAGGCGTGGACCGTTGCCACCTATGTGCTCGGCCAGAAGATGAAGGGTCGCAAGCGCTTCCCACTCGTCACCATGCTCGAGCCTCTTTTTCGCTGCAACCTGGCGTGTGCCGGATGCGGCAAGATCCAGTACCCGGCTCACATCCTCAAGCAGGAGCTCACCCCTGAGGAGTGCTTCCGCGCGGTGGATGAGGCAGGGACACCGATGGTGGCGATTCCCGGCGGCGAGCCGCTGCTGCATCCCCAGATCGACAAGATCGTGGAGGGGTTGGTGGCACGCAAGAAGTATGTCTACATGTGCACCAACGCGCTGCTGCTCAAGGAGAAGATTCACCTCTTCAAGCCGAGCAAGTATTTCTCCTTCTCCGTCCACGTTGACGGGCAACGCGAGCACCACGACTTCTCCGTCTGCCGCGAGGGTGGATACGACATCGCCGTCGAAGGCATCCGCGAGGCCGTCAAGCGTGGCTTTCGTGTGACTACGAACACGACACTCTTCGATGGAGCCGATCCGAACTCTGTCCGCGCGTTTTTCGACGAGATGATGACGGTTGGTGTCGAGAGCATGATGGTGGCCCCCGGCTATACCTATGAGAAGGCGCCTGACCAGAAGCACTTCCTCGGGCGGGCCCGGTCGCGACGCCTCTTCCGCGCCATCCTGTCGAACCGGAAGAAGACCTGGCGCTTCAATGCCTCGCCCATGTACATGGAGTTCCTGATGGGCAAGCGGGAGTTTACCTGCACTCCCTGGGGCATGCCGGCATACAGTGTGTTCGGGTGGCAGAAGCCGTGCTACCTGCTGCAGGACGGCTATGCCGACACTTTCCAGGAGCTGATGGAGACCACCGACTGGTCGAACTACGGTACAGAGTCGGGCAATCCCAAGTGTGCCAACTGCATGGTCCACTCGGGGTACGAGGCATCCGGCGTTTACTACACGTTCGGGTCTTTCCGTGGGTTGCTCGATACGGCGATCGCGACCCTCTTCGACAAGTACGAGGACCGCGGAGCGCTTGATCTGCTCAACCAGCCGGTGAAACCAGTCCACGGCTTCAATCCGCTGGTGCAGATTGAGACGCGGACGACGGTTGAAGAGGGGACCACGGCATGACGGCTCCCGCTGTGAATCCCGATCAGCTCGAAGTCGCCGAAGGACGCGAGCGCGAACAGCTCGAAGGGTGGATCCCGCAACTGGCGACCGAATCCGAGATCAACGCGGCGCTTGAGAAGGCGTTTGACTATCGCGGCGATGTTACCCTGACCCTCAAGGATGGGCGGATAGTAGCCGGGTACGTCTTCGACCGGCGCACCGGGCGAACTCTCGCCGAGTCGGCTGTGCGCATTATGCCGGCGACCGAGCGGACCAAGCTGACCGTTCCTTACTCCGAGATTGCGGCGCTGGCCTTCACGGGGCGGGACACCGCGGCCGGCAAGACCTTCGAGGCGTGGGTTCGCAAGTACTGGGAGAAGAAGGCTGCGGGCGAGAAGGGTATCGCTCTGCATCCGGAGTCATTGGAGTAGGTACCCCCTCCCCCCTCGCGATTTGGATGTGATCTGTAACTCATTCATTTTATTGATAGTTATGGGTGGTATCTACTTTTAGTTCATAGAAAATATGGGACTTGCGCGTTCTCGTTTGTTTTCTAGGAGTTATCGTACCTCATAGATTCTGTGGGGCTTAGAGGTAATTCGTCCGTAACCGTTTGTCCCAGCTGGAGTTACGGGCACGAATTGGGATGCTACCCACACCCGTTTCATTTCATTGGTACAAGTCGTAACCGTTCACTGCGGCAAGAGTTATCTGGCCTTCATTTCGACGGGAATTGGAAAGGCTCGCACAATGCGAGCCTTCTGGTTTCTGATCCTATTTCTATTTTATCGATTCAGGACCAATCTTCCGCCAGCTTTTTGGTGCCTATCTGTCCTTTGTAATGAGTGAGTTGTGAAAGCCGGGGCTTGACAGCGGCGAGAGAATTGCTTGATTCAAAATCGGCGGGCGTAAGGATGCGCCTTCGGGCGCCGGACTGGCCCGCACATTGTTCCTCGAACGGCATGAGGAACGATGTGCGGGTTTTTCTGATGTCGCTGCGTCTTCGACTGCGCTCCGGCCTACGGCAGTAAGGTGCGGTCCTTCGGACCGACGTATGACGCCGGGCTGAAGCCCGGCTCTTCTACCGGGCCTTGCTGCGCAAGGCTGGAAGTTTCGGAATACCCACTCAAGCCAACGAAGGATTGAGTGGGCCAACCGGTGGGCTACGGCAGTAAGGAGCGGTCCTTCGGATCGACGTTTGACGCCGGGCTGAAAGCCCGGCTCTTCTACCGGCCTTGTCGCGCAAGGCTGGAAATTTCCGAATACCCACTCAAGCCAACGAAGGATTGAGGGGGCCAACCCGTGGCCTACGGCAGTTAGGTGTGGTCCTTTGGACCGACGTTTGACGCCGGGCTGAAAGCCCGGCTCTTCTACCGGGCCTTGCTGCGCAAGGCTGGAAGTTTCGGAATACCCACTCAAGCCGACGAAGGCTTGAGGAGCCACCCGTGTGGGTGCCGTTCTTCGGACCCGGGACTTATTCACATAGCTTAAGATCATGCGGTCGACCAAAGAAGTGTCGCCGGAGTGCTGATGGCCCTGGGGTCTACCGCTGCCTGGCGTGAAGACTGGAAATCTCGGAATTACAGCACTACCCCACTCAAGCCAGCAGAAGGCTTGAGTGGCCACCCGTCCTTTGTGTCTCTAATTTCAATTGGAGCCTTCTTCTCTCTATTCCTATTTTGGGAAATGGTCGGCCAGATTTTTGGGCTGCATGAGAGCGTCATCTTGCACCAAATTTTTTTCTGGTGCAGTATAGGTTTATGAGAACCAGTGTCACGCTTGATGAAGATGTCTACAGCTTTGTATCAGCCTATGCTCATGCGAAAGGTATGACACTAGGTGCGGCCATCGGCGAGTTGGTCCGCAGAATTGAGCAAGCGTCAGACCCTGAGCCTCCTTCCGGCCGGATCAAGTTGAACGAGCATGGATATTATGTGATCGCCGCCACCGGCAAAGCGTTGACGCCTGAGATGGTGAAGGAACTTTCGGAAGATGAAGCTCGCTAACCCCCCTGCATATCTGTTCGACGTGAATGTGGTGGTTGCGTTGATGATGGAGGACCATACCCATTATCGGCTGGTCACACAGTGGTTCAATGTTTCTTCCGACATCAGATGGGCGGTGTGCGCTTTCACGGAAACGGGCTTCCTCCGCACCGTGACTGCGCCGTGGCAAGGCCAGATATCGATGACCGACGCAACGAAGCTTTTGGAGAAGCTCAAAGAGCATCCGGGCTATCGCTACCTGCCGATCACGGTCGATTGGCACACACTATGCAGTCCTTTGTACCGGCGGCTCTATGGAACCAAGCAGGTCACGGATGCTTTTCTCCTCGGGCTGGCCGTGCATGCAGGATTCATATTGGTCACGCTCGACAAGGCTTTGCTTCACCTGGCGGGGGAGGCATACAAAAGCCACGTGCTGGTGTTGTCCTGACCAAAGGCGCCGGCTATTAAGCTTTTGCCGGCACCCTCTGCCATTTCCATCCCCGAAGTGGCGGTCACATGTTACCGCTTTGTTGCGAGGATGAGGGGAGACGGGCCGGGGGCGTCGATGGTTCGCGGGTTCACGAATCCGGCGTCTTTCAGCCAGCTGCCGATCTCCTCGAAGCTCCAGGTGCTTCCTGTATCCGTATTCACCAGCATGTTGACCGCAAAAAGCAGGCCGTTCATGGGACCGGTACGATCCTTGTTTACGAGGAATTCCTGAATGACGATCGTGCCGCCGGAACCGAGGGCCTTGAAGGTTTTGGCGAGGAGCTCTTTGCTGCGCTTTTCACCTTCGCTGTGCAGAATGTGTCCGAGCGTCGCAACCTGATGCCCAGACCCAAAATCGGCGTCGCGCAGGTCGCCTGGGGTGAAGGTGAACTGATCCGACAGGCCGAATCTGGCCACGGTCTTCTGTGTCGTCGGCAGGACGCCGGGCCAATCGACGGCAGTCACCCGCACGTTCGGAGAGCTTTGGGCCAGAGCGATTCCCCAGACGCCCGAACCGGCAGCGACGTCGAGAACACTGACTGGCCCGGTTGCATCCGAGAGCCGTAGGTGGGCAGCAAGTGTCTTTGCCGGCGGATAGCTCATCGGAAAAATGTCGTTGACGAACGGTTCAAAGAAGGCGGCGCCGGTGTCTTCCTGATTGACGGCTCTCACGGGCATGCCCGACTTGACGACTTCGTCCAGATGGAGCCACCGCGGAATCAGGTGTCCGCTGGTGTGGAGGATGAAGCCTCCCATAAAAGACGGCTTGCTGCGAACGAGAAATGCCGCGCTTTCCGGGGTGAGCGAAAGCTTTCCGGATTCATCCCGGGCGAGGAAATTCATGCCGACCAAGGCGTTGGTGATGGCGGCGCCTCCGCGGATCGATATACCGGTCGCAGCAGCCAGCTCTTCCAGCGTTTTCGGGTTCTCGTCGAGAACATCGAAGATGCGGTTGCGAATGGCGGACTCGAGGATCAGAGGCGGGGCATATCCCCAGGCGAACTGCATGATGCGTTCAGGCGTGACTTGAGTGGCGGTGGCGGTACTCATCCATTGTTCCTTTTCATGAGAGATCGGGTCAGGCGGGAAGGGCAGAGATGAGTCTATCAGTCGCCGCATGCGGAACATCTGTACATTCTCACAGGTGTCTTCACGCTACCTGCGGCGTATGATCCAGGGCCTGATCGACGCAGGGAGGCGCAAGTGAACCGCGGGATGCTCAACCGCAGAGATGTCACGGCCTGGCTGGGAACTATGGGGGTCAGCGCTCTGCTACCAAGGCCGGGGAAAGCTGAGCGACGGCAGCAGCCGGCGGAAGCGCACCACACGGAGAAGTCCCAGGCGGTAACTCCGCAAGAGGCGCTGGCGCGCCTGAAGGAAGGGAATCAGAGATTTGTAAGCGGGCAATCCAGGCACGCACATGAGAGCGCGGCGCTAAGACACCAGCTTGAATCGGGACAGCACCCCTTTGCCATCGTTCTGGGGTGCAGCGACTCGCGTGTGCCCGTGGAACTCATCTTCGATCAGGGACTCGGAGACCTCTTTGTCATTCGCATCGCCGGGAACATCATTACCGATGACGTCATCGGCAGCATTGAATACGCTCGAATCCATCTGAATGCGCAGCTGCTGGTGATTCTGGGACATGAGGGGTGCGGAGCGGTTACGGCTGCGCTGGATGCGAGAAACCACGCCTCGTCGGACCCGCACGGCATTCAAACCATCATTAAGCTGATCGAGCCAGCGATCGCCAATGTCGATGCCGGTACTCCTATGCCGGAGCGGCTGGATCGGGCGGTCGAATCGAATGTGCGCTGGGGACTGCAGGAACTAACGAGGCTGCCGGAAACGCGGGATCTCCCGCTGCAGAGGGCAGGCGCGATATATGACCTGAACGGGAAGGTGGGTTGGCTGGACTAGGCGGGCGTCTCGTCCTCGTTGTGCTGTGGAAATTCTGTGGATAAAAGAGCGGTCGACTTAAAGCTAAACTTCAAGAAAACTCAGGAGGCGATTGTTTTGTAATTGAGCGCCAGGGAAGACGAGCTCCAGATTGCGGGACCCCAGAGTTTTGGCTGCGGCTTCGCCAAGGACCTGTCGGAAGTCGGTGGTGATGGCCAGATCGCGCTCTTCGTAGAGCTGGCTTTTGTCCATTCCGGGCCATTTGCCGTAGACCTTGCCGCCGGCGACTCGGCCTCCGAGAACGAACATGACGTTGGCATGGCCATGGTCGGTGCCGCCGGTTCCGTTCTGGTGGACGGTGCGTCCGAACTCCGACATGGAGACTAACGTGATGTTTTCGGCGTCGTCGCCCATGTCGGTCCAGAAGGCGGCGATGGACTCGCTGAACTCTCTCAGCCGGTTGGAAAGCTGGCCGTTGACGCTGCCCTGATTCTGGTGGGTGTCCCAGCCGCCGATGTCGGCGAAGGCCGCCTCGACTCCAAGATTGGCTTTAAGAAGTTGAGCTATCTGCTTGAGACTATTGCCGAACTGGCCGTTAGGATAACGCGCGCCGGGAGCGGGGATGTACTTATCGGGGTCGGCCGCCTTGAGCATCTTGACGGCCTCGAAGGTCTCGGTGGCGGTGCCGTGCAGGACGGCGTTGACGGACTGCTGGTACATGGATTCGAAGCTGTTGGAGATGGGAACGGCTGCAGGGTTCTGGCCGCCGACGTTGAAATCCCTCACGTTACCGATGGCAACGGCCGGGATCTTGCCTTCGAGGGTCCGGGGGAGCTGCGGTCCGAGCGCTACGGCGCGGAATGGCGAGGACGCATGGTGCGGTTGCGCGAGATCCTCGGCGGCGAGGGCACGATTGAGCCAGCCGTCAGGCGTGGCTTTGAATCCGGGCGTGCCGGACTCCATGAAATCCTGGGCATCGAAGTGCGAACGGGTGGGGTCGGGCGAACCGCAGGCGTGGACGGCGGCGAGATGGCCCTGGTCCCACAGGGGCTTGAGCGGCTGCAGGGAAGGGTGCAGGCCGAAGAAACCGTCGAGGTCGATGACCTGATCCCGGGGGATGGCTATCGTCGGGCGCAGGTCATAGTAGGTCTTCTCCCGGTGGGGAACGACGATGTTGAGGCCGTCGGCTGCGCCGCGTTGGAAGATGACGACCAGCTTTTTGCCCTGCGCCTGGGCGGTGGTTGCCTGGGCGAGCACGCTGCGAGTGAGGAATGACGGGATTGCGGAGGCGCCGACTACGGCCATCGCTCCGTCTTTCATCATGGCTTTCATGAACGCTCGGCGGTTGAGAGACATGAGGAGGGACTCCTGCTAAGGGTAAACGCGGATCGCGCAGGAAAAGTCGCGCCAGTGGATGGATTTGGTCGCGCCAGCGGCGGAAGCCGCGCTCTTTCGGGGCAGGCTGAAGATCGGCTACGATGATCTTCCATGTCCGTCGAGCCGCAGTTCGCGAGAAGTGAGGTTCTGCGGATCTTTTTTCACGCCCAGATTTATCTTTTTCTGGGATCGGCAATCGTCACCACGGGAGTAGTCGCGGCGGCTCTGGCGGTTATGCGCCGGCGCTTCGACCGGTTGCTCTTCTGGTTTTCGCTGTTCGCGATACTGTATGGCGCCCGGCTATGCATGAACTATCAGATGCTCTGGGCGTTAGGGCTGCGGCCGGTTGGCTTTCGCCGCGTTGTGATCGCCGTCGGATTCCTGGTTCCGATTCCGGCATTCTTTTTCTTTCGCAGATTGAATGTGCTCGGGGGCCTGGGACGCTGGGTCACGAACATCGCGTGGCCTATCGTGCTCGGTCTGGCGATCGCCACGCTTGCGGTCGGCCCTCAGGGCTATTTCCGGACCATCAATAATACCGTTGTCATCGCCGCCCTCATTGTTTTTGCTTTTGAGCTTGTCCGGGCGGGACGAGGCTCGCCAGATCTGACTTTAATTCGCGCCGGGCTCTTCATCTTTATCGTGTGTGCTCTCTACGACAACGTGAGCGGGATCTTTGGGCACTACTACAACATCGAGCCTTTCAGCTTTATTGTTCTGCTGGCGGCGCTAGGCATTGTGGCGGGACGGCGTGCGCTGGCCAACGAGGAACAACTGGCGGTGATCCAGAAGGAGCTTGATATCGCCCAGCGTATTCAGCGCTCGATTCTGCCTTCATCGTTTCCGGCCTCGAGGAGCTTTCGTGTGGCAGCGCGCTACCTTCCCATGAGCTCGGTTGCCGGAGACTTTTACGACTTTCTGCGCGCAGACGATCAGGAGGCCGGTTTGTTCATCGCTGATGTCTCCGGCCATGGAGTGCCTGCTGCGCTCATCGCCTCGATGGTGAAGCTGGCTGCGGCCGCGCGCAGCGACGACGCGGACGATCCGTCGAGCCTGCTGCTGGGAATGAACAGCATCCTTTTCGGCAATACCCAGAAACAATTTGTGACTGCGGCCTACGTGTATCTCAATGCGGCATCGCAGGAGCTGCGATATTCAGCGGCGGCGCATCCTCCGATGCTTTTGTTGCGCGGCGGCGAGGTCACGGAAATTACAGAGAATGGACTGATGCTGGCGGCATTCGACTTCGCCAGCTACAGCACGGTGACGCACTCGATCCGGCGAGGCGACCGGCTAGTTCTGTATACGGACGGAGTGCTGGAAGCCGCGAACGCCGATGAGGAGGAGTTCGGCAGGGACCGGCTACATGCCCTGCTTCGCGAGACGGCGGGACTGAGTCACGCTGACGCCGCCGACCGCATCATCTCCTCTGTCCGGCAATGGTCTGCCGCGCAGAGCGACGACCTGACGCTGCTGCTCTGCGACTACACGGCATAGAGCTCGCCGGCGATCGCGCTACCCCTAAATGAGAGGCAAGAAATTGCCCAAAAATTTATACGGACATTTATACGTATAGAGGTCTATACTGCCTGCGCTCAATCAAATTCCCTTTAGAGGCATGTGAATGAAAACCCGTTCCGTTCTCCGCATCTCGCTCGCAGCGCTTGCAGCGGTGGTTCTGCTCGCGAGTCACGTCTCAGCATCCGCACAAAACCAGAAGAGTCCGGGCAAGATCCTCGCCGGCTTCTTCGAGGAGTGGAGCATTTACTACGCGAACTACAATCTGGCCAATCTGGAAAGCAACGGATCGGCGGCGAAGTTGTCGCACCTTATCTATGCGTTTGGAGATGTGTCGGCCAGCGCGAGCGATCCATCGTCCAATACGTGCGTGATTGCCGATGCGTGGGCGGACTTTGAGAACAACAGCCTGCCTCCAGTGGGCGGGATCGCCGACACCTGGCCGCTGTACGGCAACTTTGCCGAGATTCTGAAGCTGAAGCAGCTTCATCCGCAGCTCAAGACGCTGATTTCGCTGGGGGGTGCGAGCGACGCGGAGGCTGCTGCCTTTTCGACGGCGGCGAGCACCCAGGCCGGGCGGCAGGCGCTGGTGTCGGCGTGCATCAACATGTTCATTGTGGGGAATGTGGGCAGCGACTGGAATGGCAACATCACGGCGCCCGGACTGTTCGACGGATTCAATATCGACTGGGAGTTTCCGGCGGCGGCGGACAAACAGAACTTTACGCTGCTGCTCCAGGAGTTTCGCAATCAGCTGAATGCGTTGAGCGCGCAGACGGGCAAACAGTATGTGCTTAGCTTTGACGGTCCGGCGGGCGCGCAGAACTATACGAACATCGACCTGAAGAATGCGGCGAAGCAGGTGGACTTCATCACCATAGACGGCTACAACTACGCCGGAACCTGGGAGAGCACGACGAACGACGCTTCTCCGCTGTTCGACTCGCGGCAGGATCCCGATTTTGGGCAGCACCTGGACATCGACGACACGGTGATGGCCTATCTGAAGGCGGGTGTGCCGGCGCAGAAGTATGTGATGGGTGTGCCGCTTTACGGAGCGGGCTGGACGGGCGTCCCGAATAAGAACCACGGGCTTTATCAGACTTCGACGGGGCCATCGGGAGTGCTGCTGGCCAATGGTACCGGTCCCTGCACGGATCTGAGCGGCACTACCCCGGGCTGCGACACGCTGCTCACGGCGGGCACGGCGACCTATGCCACGCTCTCAACGCTGACGGCTCATGGATATCAGAGCTACTTCGATCCGAGCCGGATTGCGGTGTCACTCTATAGCCCGTCGAGCGGGACGTTCTACACCTACGACGATCCGGACACGGCGTTTCTGAAGGCGTTGTATATCGACCTTCGTGTGCCGGGCGGGCTGGGCGGCGCGTTTGTGTGGGCAGTCAAGGACGACGATGCCAACGGCACCATGGTCAAGACACTGGCGAAGGGTCTCGGGCGCTAGGTTCAAGTAAAGTTTTTAACAGCCGGCTCGGGGATCCCCAAATCTCCGGGCCGTTTTTTCGCGCGGTAAATCGCGCAGGCATAGAATTCAAGACGAGGAAGGATAATTCATCTTCGGGGAGTCTTCGCATGGGCAGTGTTGCTCTTTTGCAATCTCTCAAAGAAAGCATTCTCAGCGGCGCCGGCGTGAAAGCCATTTACGGCGAGCCGATAACTGCACAGGGAAAGACCATCGTTCCAGTTGCCAAGCTCATGTATGGATACGGGGCGGGAGCGGGCACCGGCGGCGTGGGGAATTCGAGCGCCCAGGGTGAAGGCGGGGGTGGCGGCGCGGGCGTGCGCGCCATTCCGGTAGGCGTGATTGAGATCAGCGATCAGGAGACGCGCTTCATTCCGATCACGAGCCGGAAGAAACTGGCGGGAGCAATATTTGTTGGTACCCTGGTGGGGATTTTCCTGGGCTGGCGCAGACGGCGGCGCTGAACAGCTGTCCAGCGCCGCACGGAACCCGGTTATTGGCCGGTGGCGGGCGCTCCGGTTGCCGGTGGAGTCAATGCGTCTACCAGTGAAATGACTGAGAGCTTCTGACGCAGGGCGTCGATCGGGGCCTGGGTTTTCACGGTGATTTCGACCGGCTCGTTGGGAAGCAGATCGAAGTAGTTGTCGGATGGATCGGCATCCAGATCGCCGAAGGTCACATAGACGCTGCGCGCAAGCACAGGCGATGTGAGCTTGATCCTGTAGCCCCCGTCTGTCTGCGTCACATCGGTCTGGATGTGGGCGGCCGGCAGATGAATGAGCTTGGTCGGGGCCAGGTAGATGAGGTTTTTAGAGAGCTGTGCGCCATTGGCGGTGAGGTCGGCTGCCACAAAGACCTGCGCGGGATCGGCTCCATTGGCGTTTTCGAACTCGGCCAACGGCATCTGCAGGTAGACCGCACTTGAAAGCGCGGGAATGTGCACGGTCTGTTTCTGCTCGCGGACGACGGTTCCGTCAAACTTGAGAATGCGCAGGCGGAGTTCGGCTTCAACCGGATTAGCTTTGTCGGAGACGATGTAGACGGCGAGGCTTCCGTTTTCAACGTGCGGGGAGACGAGCACCGGGCTGTAGAAGCGCCGCGCGTAGTATTGAAGGGCCTTCCAGCGTCCGTAATAGTCGATGCTCGACCATGAGGCCACCGGCCAGCAGTCATTCAACTGCCAGAAGATGGAACCCATGGTGCGCGGGCGGCTGCGGCGGAGATGCTCGGCGCCGATCTTGATGCCCTCGGCCTGCAGCACCTGGCTGACATAGAGGAACGATGCGAAGTCTTTGGGCTCGGTGTAGTCCTTGAGCAGGTAGTCGTGGATGATGGAGTTGCCTTCGTTGTTCTTCTGGTGGGCGAGCATCACTGGCGTGAAGATGCTGGTGCGGTCTTCGGGAGCGGTGAAGGCTTCGACGGTCTTCATTTCAGGGAATGACTGGAAGCCGTACTCGGTCATGAAACGCGGGAAATGCTGCTCGTACTCGGAGAAGGGAACGCGGCCGTGCCAGACGGTCCAATCGTGCATGTCGCCGGAGGCCTTGCCGGGAGCGAGGTCTTCGTAGTCGGCGCTGGGAGAACTGGGCCAGTAAGGAGTTTCCGGGTTAAGCCGCTCGACGACGCGCGGGATGGTGCTGCTGAAGAGCAGCAGGTAGTCCTGCCAGATCTTTACCCGGGCTTCGATTGACAGACCTTTGACGAACTGGCCGGCGCCAGACCAGGCGAGCGAACCTTCCGTTTCATTGTTGCCGCACCAGACAACGATGCTGGGATGGTTGCGGAGGCGTGTCACCTGGTACTCGGCCTCCTTCTCAACATTTTGGCGAAACCAGTACGGGCCGGGCTGCCAGTCGTTGCCGAACATGAAGTCCTGCCAGACCATGATGCCAAGCTCGTCGCAGATGTCGTAGAACTCGTCGGTCTCGTAATAGCCTCCGCCCCAGTGGCGGATCATGTTCATGTTGGCGTCACGCGCTGATTGGAGGATGCGCCGGTACTGCGCGGTCGTTACTCGCGAAGGAAAGCTATCGAAGGGGATGACGTCGGCACCTTTGGCGAAGACGGGGATGCCATTGACGACGAGTTCGAACGACCGTCCCCACTGGTCGAGGTCGCGACGAAGAACGATGGATCGCAGACCAGTCTTGCGGGAGGCAGCATCGGCAGGCTTGCCGTCGACTGAGAGCTTCGCACTCCATATATAGATAGGCTGCGCTCCGTATCCGGCGGGATACCAGAGATGGGGATTCTGTATTTCGACGGGAAGGACGAGATGGTTGAGGCCGGGAGCCAGATTCACGGTCTGTTTGAGGTGGGCGGACTGCGTGCCTTCTTTGTAGTCCAGTGCAATTGTGGCCTTGGCGGAGACAGACGAGAGTACGTCGAGTTGCGCATCCACGTGAGCCAGGGAACTGCTGACGTCGCGCACGTGAGGATAGAAATCGGCGATGCGGGCATCATCCCAGGCTTCGAGGCGCGCCGGCCGCCAGATGCCGCTGGTGATAAAGGTCGGTCCCCAGTCCCATCCATACTCGTAGGCGGCTTTGCGGATGTAGGTCTTATCCTGCGCAGGAGTCTGGCCGTGCCACACATCGGTGAGCGCGATTTTCTGCGCGGTCTTGATGGGGGAAGGGAAGACAACGAGCAGCTCGTTGGCGCCGGCCTTGAGATAAGGCTTCGCGTCGACGCGCCACTCGCGAAACATGTTGTCGGCGACGAGGATCTTCTGCGAATTCAGATAGACCTCGGCATAAGCGTCGAGGCCTTCGAAGACGAGATCGATGTGTTTGCGCGCAAGCAATGCCGGCGCGGCGTCGATAGTTGTCCGGTACTCCCAGTCGGCGTTTTGAATCCACTGCAGCTTAGCCTCGTTGTCGCGATAGTAGGGCTCGGGGATGAGCTTGTTGGCGAGCAGATCGAGGTGTACATCTCCGGGAACCGTTGCGGGGCGCCATTGCGGAGCAGGATTGCCGTCTCCGGAAATGCGTTGGCGAAATTCCCATCCGTGATCGAGGGGGACACTGCTTTTCTGTGCGGCGCAGCAGGGGATGCAGATGATGACAGCGATGAGGAGAGCGGAGAGGGCGGAAAACGAGGCGTGAGCACGGTGCGCCGAAAACATAACTGGAGCTGTGTCCTTGGATTATTTGAATTGGCTTGATACAGGCACCATGCTAATTGATTTCGTCGATAAGCAACCGAGACGCAATCTGCGATTGCGAGCGCGCATGCAGAATTGAGAGACAGAGTTGCTTGCAAGAAAAATATTTTTCTCGCTTACGCGAGTGCAATTTCGGCGTCGCAGTGTGCATCCCAGCATATGGAAAGTTCAGAAGATCTCGTGATCAGAACGTGTTGATCAGAACTTAAGGAGCAAGAAGGTATGGAACCCACTCAGCATCACGGAAAGCAGTTATTTTTTGCGTCAGTTGTTGCCCTGGCAGGAACGCTCGCAATTGCGGGATGTCAAGCCAAGCCCGCTCACCCCGATGAAAAAGCCGCGGTTACAAATTCGCTTAATAGCAGCAACCTCAGCAATGTGAGTGTCTCGCAGGACCGGGATAAGGGTGTGATTACGCTGACCGGCGACGTGAACACCGAAGATCAGAAGAGCCAGGCTGCGGTGCTGGCAAAGCAGGCGGCTCCTGACTACACCATCGCGGATGAAATCGGCGTGCGGCCTACGGGCGCTGCAAGCCAGGCGAAGGCAGTGTCGTCGAATCTCGATGATGCTATCGAAGACAATTACAAGGCCGCGATCAAAGGGCACAAAAACCTGGACGATCAGAGTATCGACTACTCAGCCAAGAACGGCACCCTGGTTCTCAAAGGTTCTGTGAAGACGGTTGCGCAGAAGAAAGAAGCGGAGAAGCTCGCCAAGTCGGTTCCCAACGTGCAGCAGGTGGTGAACGAGATTGAAGTCAAGCCGGGCAAGCACTCTTCGCCGAACGCCTAAATAAAGCTTGAAGTACTTACTAACTGAGCGGGAGCTGCGCATGGCTCCCGCCTTTTTGTGTCATCAGATGGCTCCGAGGAATGCGGAGAGCGTGCTCTCGATGGGAGCGATATCCGACTTGCCGGGTAGAGAGCCGTATATGTCGCCGCCGAGATCGGCAGGCATCTTCGACCCGGCCTCACGGATGATGAGCACGTTCCTCTTGCCTTTCAGTCCAATGAAATAACCCGCCTCGAAGACCACGTTATCGCGTGGAGCAGCAGTATCTCGCTGGCCGTGATCGATCATATCGTCGTCTTTGGTGAAGAGGAAGATTCCGCCGATGGAGCGCGCAGCCGCCTGCTCAATCTGGTCAAGGATCGTTCGACCGGGGATGAAATCCGTCTGCCAGTCGAGCACCTCGGCGCCCAGGCTGCGAAGATAGCGCTTGATAGCGGCGGCTGTCACCTGGGAGGAACTGCAATAGCCGAGAAAGATGTCGCGACGCTGCTTGAGCAGCTCCCTCCAGTAGTGGAACGGTACCCGGAATTCGTCGGTGTGCAGCCATGAGAGATCGGAGTTGGAGTCGAACTCGCCGACGTAGCCGCCGAAGCTCATGTCGAACACGACGCGCCGGCGGACGTCGCGCTGAACGAGGACGAGCGTGGGCAGACCCAGTGTTCGCGCCAGTGCGCCCTCATAATGATTGAACTCGGTGGGAAGCAGGACTGGATTGCCGATTCCGTCTTGGAAGTTCCAGCGGGGCATTCCAAGGACCGCTGCTCCGACACAGCGCCGGGCGATCTCGTCTGCCTCGCGCGGATTCCATGCTTTCGCAGATGCGAGGCCCGGCCTGCCTTTCGGGTTGGTGAATATCTCGGGCGTATAACCGAGCTTTTCTATCTCTTCAACGATGCCCCATTTCAGTTCGTTAATGTTCTTCGAGAGCCAGGGATCCGCGGGCAGACTGACGTAAATGCGGCGAGTAATTGACACGCTGCACACCTCTCTATCAGCCAAAGGATGATAACTGACGGAGCCGGGTTAGTCAGTATTTGCGCATGACGCCGAGGACGCGGCCTTGAATCGCGACTTGATCAGCAGGCACGAAGATCGGATCCATCTCCGCGTTGGACGGCTGCAGGCGCACGGTGGCACCTTCGAGGTAATAACGCTTCAGGGTAGTTTCGGCGCCGCGAACCAGGGCGACCACGATATCTCCCTCGTGAGCGACGGATATCTTTTCTACGAAAACGTAGTCGCCGTCGACGATGTGCTCGTCGCGCATGGAGTCGCCGCGAACTTTGAGCGCAAATACGTCGCGATGTCCGACGATATCGCTGAGGGAAATGCTCTCCGAGGTTTCGACAGCTTCAAGCGGAAGGCCGGCGGCGATCCGGCCGACGAGGGGAAGACGTTCGCTCGGGCGCGCTTTGGCCTTTGGAGGGAGCACGTCGATCGACCGGCTGCGGTTGTGCGCCCGCTGCAGCAGTCCCTTCTGCTGAAGGTTGGTGATGTGCTTGTGCACGGTCGCCAGCGATCGGAGACTGAGACCGTGGGCGATTTCTTCGAACGAAGGAGAGTACCCGTTGCGCTGCACGAAGCTCGAGATGAAGTCGAGCACCTCTTTTTGGCGGCGAGTGACGGCCATGGGTGAATTATAGCGAATAAAAAGCGAATCAATGCAAGATTTTTTCGAGCTTGTCGCGAAGGAGGCGACGAGGCAGTTTCAAAAGGGGAATACGCGTCGGCGTTGCAGAGGCAATGGATTGGGAGATCCACTCAGAGCATCCCGTGCTTTTCCACCGTGATCCGTAACAGATGCCGTAATCTCTGATAGACTTAGTATGTTGTTGCGTTGGAGCGACTGGTGTGGAATGCATCGGGAAGCGGCCAGCAGCGATCGACAGCGGGCGCGTGAATCAAGGACCTCCGGTTCGGAAAACGCAGTTCCCGTTCACATCCAGGGGACGTAGTTCAGTTGGTTAGAATGCTGCCCTGTCACGGCAGAGGTCGCGGGTTCGAGCCCCGTCGTCCCCGCCATAGATTCTAAAAGGCTTAGAATCAAATGGCATCCCAAAGTGACAAGAAATCCGGGTCCAATAAGGGTCCATTAAGCCCCAACCCGAGCTTTCTGCGGGTCCATCTCACCCGCGATCTGACCCACGCCGGGAATCATCATCCTTACAACCTTGCTTTGTGCGGCCCGCTTGTTCGATCCCACTGCCTGCGTATAAACATCCAATGTGATCTTGCTGTTCGCGTGCCGTAAAAGCTCCTGGACGGTCTTCACATCTTCGCCGTTGGCCTTCAGCAGCGTGCCGAAGGTATGGCGGAAGGTATGCCAACCGATGTTCTTGTAAATGCCGTTCGCCCTGGCGACCGGCTTGATGTACCTCTTCATCAAGTTGTCCGGCCAGTAGGGTTGTTCCCCCTTCATGGTCGGACTAGCGAAGACCCAATCCTCCTGCGTCGGATAGGGACTCTTGTTTCGCCACTGAAGCAGGTCTTCTGCCATGTAGCCGTCGAGTGGGACCGGCTTGGCGGAGGCTTCCGTCTTGCAATCTCCGATCTTCTGATGCCAGATCGACCGGGTTACACGCAGCTCAAGATTGTCGAAGTCCACATCGACCCACCGAATGCCCAACAACTCACTCACACGCAGTCCTGTGGCAGCGGCCAGCAGAACCAGGGTGCGCTCTCGTGTGTCGAGTTTGGTGAGAAGAAGCTGAAGCTCTGCGAGTTCAAGAACATCAGGAATGCGTTCCCGCTTCGCACTCTGACGCACGAGCTTGATCGGATTCTTATCCGTCCACTCGTAGCGCATCGCGTGACTGAAGAGAGCACTCATCAGGTTCCGAATCTTGGCTCGTGTTGCTTTCGCCCGCTTGATCCCGCGCAGCCATTCTTCGACTCCAACGGGTTTGATCTGATCGAGCTTGAGTCTGCCCCAACGAGGTAGTACCCAATTCTCCAGATAACTTTGATAGGCAGCTCGCGTGGGAAACGACTTTTGGCTATGGCTGTCTTCGTTCAATTCCTTGAGCCGATAGTGAGCAACCAAGTCTGCAATTGTTTCCGGCCCGCTCTCTGCCTGCGGGGTTTGTGCGTTAGCGTCGATGCGCAACGCGCGAGCTGCTTTGAGGGCGATTGCTTCGGTTGGCAACGTGAGTACATTTCCCACAATTGCTTTCCTCCGCTTGTTCGTGCCATCAGAGCTAGGCTCCCACCAGCGAAAGACCCATACGTCAGGTCCACTCTGGCGCTTTTCACGCTGCACGCTTCCATTCTGATACCGTGTCCGCCTAGACATTCATTCTCCTGTCTTCGGCGCAACGGATGGCTGTTAACAGGCTAACGCCGCGCCGGGCAAAGGTCGAGAGATTCGTTGAGGGCTAGGAAGCGAGCTGGCGTTGAATCCATTCCTCAATGGTCGAGGCGCGGAAGCGCCAGAGCTTTCCGACGTGAATCCCGCGCACAACTCCTTTCCGAGCGAGCTTCTGCAACGTCTTCGGATGGACATTCATAATGGACGCTGCCTCATCGCTATCGAGAAGTCTTTCCGGCACAGAAGCGACAGCAGTTGTAGGAGGTTTTCTAGGCGATGGTGTGGAATCGGTGTGTGGAGCGAACTCTGAAGACATAAGGACCTCGCATATCGTGGCGCAGAATAACTTCGAACGCCGCATAGACCACGTAGTTCTATGCAAACTCGTTTGATACACAAGGGTGCCGCCGGTGGCTTTGAGAGTCCAATACTTCCCACCAATACCACTCAAAGTTCTGCTTATGGTGCGTCGCGAACGATAGCGACATGGGAGTGTTCGGACACTTATCGGTGTCCGGATACTTTGCAGTATCTAATTGACTCTGGCCGCGGGTGGGAAAACGATGAATTATCCACGGCCCTATGTGGTCTGTTGGATTCAGCTTTTGACCAGCGGAGTACAGGGACCAATGTCAGATTCCGTGGAGTTTCGTCATCTTGAATACCTTGTCGCAATTCACGAAGGCAAGAATTTTACAAAAGCAGCAGAACGAGTCTATCGCTCCCAACCCGCAATCAGTCAGCAGATTAGGGCGCTTGAAGAGGACGTAGGCTTTCCGATCTTTGTACGTGGTGGAAAGGATGGCGTCTCCCCCACTCCTGCTGGAGAACTTGTCCTCAACTGGGCGCGCACTGTGTTGTTGGAACGTCGCCAGATCTTCATCATGGCGAAGGCCATCTACAAGGGCGAAGTTCCCCCGTTAAAACTTGGCTTCTCACCTTTCATCAACCCGCGTCTCCTTCAGGCGTTCCGTCACACCTACAACGAGCTATTCCCTGGTTGCGAAATTCAATTATCGAGCGGAGATCAAAGGCATACTCTGGAACGGATCGAACTCGGCAGTCTGGATTGCGCTCTGCTTCCTATGCCTGTCGATCAAGATCAATGGAACGCCATTCAGATCGCACAATCTCCATTGGTTCTGTGTATGCGAGCGGACGATCCCCTCGCATCGCAAACAGTGATAAGTATTCATGAAGCCGCCCCGCGAATCAGAATCTTTCGCGATCCAGAGGTACATCCTTCGGCCCATGCGCGGCTGTCAGAGATGTTCTCCGAAGCCGGGATTTCACTCCATCTAACAAATTCAGCGGTTACGCCAGTCGATATGCAATGGATGGTCAATGAAGGCTATGGTCTTGCCCTAATCGATCAGCTTTCTCCGCTCGAACCTGGTCTCGTAACGAGACCAATTGCGCGTGTGCACTGGACGGCAGATACGGCACTTGTATGGAGCAAGAAATGCGCTCACATCGCCCTGCCATTGATTGAGAAGCTAATCAGCCAGACTGGACTGGTCAGCAAGCTGAAACAACCGAAGGCGGAACACATTCGACCTCAGCAACTCCGGTTGATTAGCTGACGAACTCCGCCATAAGCCAAATCTTGGGCACTATAGAAAATACGTCTTGGACGTGAAGCAGAAGTCCGGCCTACCTTTCGTGACATGGCAGTGAGAAATCTGCCTCAGGAGAGTGCCGATGTCACTTCGTTTACGTTTCCGTATTCACAATCTCAACCGAAAGCTCGATCATGCAGCGCATGTCATGGGACCGACACTGGTTGCGCTCGCAATCGCAGGCGCAACCAATGTCGCTCACGCTCAGGGAACGATGGACTTCTCAGGAGCACAAACGCTCATGGGAACTTTCAAAACGTTTGCTATTTATGCCGGCGCGGTCATCTGCTTTGGCGGTCTTATCTTCGCCGGAATTCGTATGTTGAGCGGACGTTTTCAGGACGCGATACCTGGCCTCTTCGGTGCGCTCTTTGGCGCCGGAGTCCTGGGATGGGGCGCGGGCTGGATCGG
>Ga0335073_10004099_pt1 | contig 20391 bp, 16 predicted proteins | sample Lox_Sample_22_FD_207093 | JGI IMG/M metagenome (GOLD analysis project Ga0335073, IMG submission 207093) | Soil microbial communities from Loxahatchee National Wildlife Refuge, Florida, United States - Lox_Sample_2.2 | ecosystem: Environmental > Terrestrial > Soil > Wetlands | place: USA...
GGGCATCAAGCAGAAAAATCTGCCGGAGCTGAACGATGAATTCGCGAAAGAACTGGGCGACTTCGGCGAGCTCGACCAGGTGCGCAAGCAGATTCGCGAGAACATGCTGGCCGAAAAGCAACGCACTGCGGAGCGCGAAGCCAAGGATAAACTGGTAGGGGAACTGGTCCGGCGCAACGAGTTTGAGGTTCCCGAGGCGCTGGTGGAACGGCAGATCGATCTGCGGCTGGAGCGCGGCTTGCGGGCGCTGGCAGCGCAGGGCATGAAGATGGAAGACTTGAAGAAAATGGATTTGCCGCGGCTGCGGGCGGGCCAGCGCGAGCAGGCGGTGCAGGATGTGAAGTCGTCTCTTTTGCTGGATCGCATCGCGGAATTAGAACGAATTGAAGTCAGTGACGAAGCGCTGGAAAAAGAGATTCAGGCGCTGGCTGCACAGAGCAAGCAAAGCGCGGAAGCGGTGCGCGCTCGTTTGACACAAGATGGGGGCCTCGATAGAATCCGGAATAGAATCCGCAACGAAAAGACCCTCGATTTTCTGTATCACCAGTCCGCGTAGAAACTAAGAGACGCGGACCACTTCGATCCTCCCCTTAGCGTAAAATTGTTTCTTCGGGGTGGAGTGTGGCAGGTGCACATGAAACATGACGATCCCCACATGATGCTGGTGCCGATGGTCATCGAGCAGACGGGCCGAGGCGAACGCGCCTACGATATCTATTCCCGGCTGCTGCGTGACAACATTATCTTTATTGGTACCCCCATAGACGACAACATCGCCAATCTGGTGATCGCACAGATGCTGTTCCTGGCGCAGGAAGATCCGGAAAAGGACATCCAACTTTACATCAATTCGCCGGGCGGATCGATCACGGCAGGCATGGCGATCTACGACACCATGCAGTATGTAAAAAACGATGTGATGACGCTATGCGTAGGGCAGGCGGCGTCGATGGCAGCGCTGCTGCTGGCGGCGGGGGAGGCGAAAAAGCGCCTGGCGCTGCCGAATTCGAGAATTCTAATCCATCAGCCTTCGATGGGCGGGCTGTCGGGGCAGGCGACGGATATTGACATCCACGCGCGGGAAATCCTCCGCATGCGGGAAATCACCAACCAGTTACTCTCGAAACATAGCGGCCAGAAGCTGGATAAGGTAGAAAAGGATGTGGAGCGCGACTTCATCATGAACGCGCAGCAGGCGAAGGAATACGGAATCATAGACGATATCATCTACAAGACGGGAAAAGCGGTAGGATAGGCCTTCGCGTCGGCGGGCTTGGATAAGGAAGCGAGCCAACGCGACCAGTCAGTCGCTTGCGCTCGCTTAGGGCAAGCTCTGAGATTCGCGCGGCTCGCCCAGGTCTTTTGGGTTGGCAAGAAGCGTGGACCTCGGGATGACAGAGCGGAAGTGGTCGCAGCGCGAGAAGGGTTCAGGAGTAAAGCAGAGTGAAAAATAAGTCGGGCACTGACGAGATCCTGCGATGTTCGTTCTGCCACAAGTCCCAGGACGCGGTGGCCAAACTGATCTCCTCGCCCAGCGACTACCCCCGGGCTTACATTTGCGATGAGTGCGTTGCGGTTTGCAACTCCATTTTGGAAGACGACCGCACCGCCACGCCCCAGGCGGCCGCGCCCAATCAACTGCCCAAACCGCAGGAAGTGAAGGCTTTTCTCGACGAGTATGTCATCGGGCAGGAGCAGACCAAGAAGAAGCTGGCGGTTGCGGTTTACAACCACTACAAGCGCATCTTCATGAACCGCCAGAAGAGCAGCGATGGTATCGAACTGACCAAGTCGAACATTCTGCTCATCGGGCCAACGGGAACGGGCAAGACTCTGCTGGCACAAACGCTGGCCCGGATGCTCGACGTGCCGTTTGCCATTGTCGACGCCACCACGCTGACCGAAGCGGGCTACGTGGGCGAAGACGTCGAGAATATTATTCTTAAGCTGCTGCAGGCTGCCGAAGGCGATGTGAGCCGGACTCAGACCGGGATTATCTACATTGACGAAGTCGACAAGATCGGGCGGAAAGACGAAAATCCCTCGATTACGCGCGATGTTTCCGGCGAGGGCGTACAGCAGGCATTGCTGAAGATTCTGGAAGGCACCATTGCCAACGTTCCGCCCCAGGGTGGCCGCAAGCATCCCCATCAGGAATTCACACCCGTCGACACCACGAACATTCTTTTCATTTGCGGCGGCGCTTTCGTGGGTCTGGAGAAGATAATCGGGCGGCGCGTCGGGAAAAAATCGTTGGGATTCCGCAGCGGCGAAGACAACGAGAAAGAAGAAGTCGGCAGTTCGCGCAAGCGCAATTACGAGCTGCTGAGCGAAATTCAGCCGGAAGACCTGATCAAGTTCGGGCTGATTCCCGAGTTCGTTGGACGTTTGCCGGTGGTCGGGATGCTGGAAGACCTGGATGAGAGTGCCCTCATTGAAATCCTGACCCGGCCTAAAAATGCCATTGTCAAGCAGTACCAGCGTCTGTTTGAATTCGAGAACGTGCGGCTGAGGTTCGCCGACGAGGCCCTGCGTGCCATCGCGCGCCAGGCCATGGCCAGGAAGGTGGGGGCGCGGGGATTGCGCATGATCCTGGAAGAACTGATGCTGGATTTGATGTTCCACCTGCCCAGCCAGAAGAAACTAAAAGAGTTCGAAGTTACGCGGGAAATGGTGGAAAAACGTAGCGCCTCGTTCGCGATGATGGAAAAAGCGGGATAATTCAGTAGTGAGTTGAAAAACAGCGCCGAACGATCAACAATAGCCCCGGGGAGAAGAATTGACCACATCCAAGGAAAAATTCGAAAGCAAAAAGCTGCCCATGATGCCGATCCGGGACGTGGTCATCTTTCCGTTCATGATGACGCCGTTCGTGGTGGGGCGCGAGTCGAGTGTGCGCGCCCTGGAAGAGGCTCTGGCGGCCGACAAGAAGATTTTCCTTGCAACCCAGCACGACGCCTCCATCGACGAACCCAAAGCGAACGAAATCTACCAGGTGGGCACGGTGGTAAACATCGTGCAGAGTCTGAAGCTTCCCGACGGAAATATTAAAGTTCTGGTGGAAGGCATTGAGCGCGGCCGCATTTTGCAGGTCACGGATACGGAAGGATTCATGCAGGCCTCGGTGAGGCTGGCCCGCTATGCGACCGAAATGAACCCGCAGATTGAAGCGGGCATGCAGCGGGTGACCTCGCTGTTCGAGCAGTATGTCAAGCTCTGCCAGGCACTCAATTACGAGACCATGATTTCTGCGGTCCGCATGGAAGATCCAGCCAAGCTGACCGACGTAATCGCCGCCAACCTGCAGCTCTCCATTGAAGAGAAGCAGGAACTGCTGGAGATTTTCGATCCCGCGGAGCGTCTGACTCGAATCGGCGACGTGCTCGATATCGAAATCGAGAAGCTCAACGTCGACCGCACGATCCAGTCGCGCGTAAAGCGCCAGATGGAGAAGGCGCAAAAAGAGTACTACCTGAACGAGAAGATCAAGGCCATTCAGAAGGAACTCGGCCGCGGAGAAAAGAGCGAATTCGACGAGCTGAAGAAGAAGATCGAAGCTGCCGGCATGCCCAAGGATGTAAAAGACAAGGCCCTGCAGGAACTGAAGAAGCTGGAAGCCATGCCGCCGATGTCGGCCGAGTCGACCGTTTCCCGCAACTATCTCGACTGGCTGCTGGCGGTGCCTTGGAAAAAGCGCTCAAAGGAAATTCGCAACATCGCCCGAGCCGAGAAGGTGCTCAACGAAGATCATTACGGGCTGGAAAAAATCAAAGAGCGCATTCTTGAGTTTCTGGCGGTACGGCAACTGGTGAAGAACCCCAAGGGTTCGATTTTGTGTTTTGTCGGCCCTCCGGGCGTGGGCAAGACTTCGCTGGGAATGTCGATCGCCAAGGCTACGGGGCGGAAATTTGTGCGTATGTCGCTGGGCGGCGTGCGGGATGAAGCCGAAATTCGCGGCCATCGCCGCACCTATATCGGAGCGCTGCCAGGACAGATTATTCAAATGATGAAGAAGGCCGGCACAAAGAATCCGGTTTTCATGCTGGACGAAGTGGACAAGATGTCGATGGACTTCCGAGGCGATCCCTCCGCGGCACTCCTCGAAGTGCTCGATCCCGAACAGAATTTCATGTTCATCGATCACTATCTGGACGTGGAATACGATTTGTCGCAGGTTTTCTTCATTGCCACGGCCAACGTGATGCACACCATTCCACCGGCTCTGCAGGACCGCATGGAGGTTTTGCGGCTGCACGGATACACCGAGCAGGAGAAACTTGAGATTGCCAAGCAGTTCCTGGTGAAAAAGCAGATGGCGCAGGCCGGCCTGTCGGAGAAAAACCTGAGGTTCACTGACGAAGCCATTACTGCACTGATCCGCTCCTACACTCGCGAGGCGGGTGTGCGCAATCTGGAGCGCGAAATTGGCAATGTGTGCCGCAAAGTCGCGCGCAAGGTGGTGAAGGAAGGCGGAGACTACAGCGCCACGATCACGCCGGAGAACGTGAATGACTTTCTCGGTGTCATCAAGTTCCGCGATACCCTGGCGCACGAGAAGAGCGAAGTTGGCCTGGTTACGGGATTGGCGTGGACGGAAATCGGCGGTTCGATTCTGAGCACGGAAGCCACCGTGGTCGACGGCAAAGGCAAGCTCACGCTGACCGGGAAATTGGGCGACGTGATGCAGGAGTCGGCGCAGGCGGCGATGTCCTATGTGCGTTCTCGTGCCCATCGCCTCGGCCTGAACCGCGACTTTTATCGCAATCTCGACTTGCACGTGCACGTGCCGGAGGGCGCAATTCCAAAAGATGGACCGTCGGCCGGCATCACCATCGCGACCGCGATTTCCAGCGCCTTGAGCAAGATTCCGGTGCGCCGCGATCTGGCCATGACTGGCGAGATCACGCTGCGCGGAAAAGTCCTCCCCATCGGCGGCTTGAAAGAAAAGCTTCTCGCCGCGCATCGCGCCGGCCTGTTTGAAGTCATTCTTCCCAAAGACAACGAGAAAGACCTGGCCGAGATTCCCGAAAACCTGCGCAACGCGATGAAGCTCCACTTCGTCGATACGATGGACCAGGTTCTACAGATTGCTCTCGAAGGCCCGCTGCCCAGCATAGTGGAGCAAGTCCCGCAGACAATCGCCCCTCCCTTGACCTCGGGCGCCACAGAGAGCCCCACAGCTCACCAGTAATCTATCCAGACTTACCCTCCTGAAACTCTCTAAGGAAGGATTTTCTCCATTTACCAATTGCGAGGTGCAATATGTCTGATCTTCGCGTGCGCGAAGATTTGTACCAACCCCAACTTGTGGCGAGCAGGCCAGAACGCTTTGTTGTGCTTTCGGGATGCTCCGGAGCCGGCAAGTCCTCATTGCTGGCGGAGCTCGAGAGGCGGGGCTTTCAGGTGTTTGAAGAGGCAGGGCGGCAGATTGTCAAAGAACAAATTTACATTGACGGCCCCGCCCTTCCCTGGCGCGATTTCCGCCAGTTCCTGGAGATCTCGATCTGCCGTTCGATGCACTGCATGATCAAGGCCGCGAAATCGGGCCGCATTTCGTTCTTTGACCGGGGAATCATCGATCAGATCAGCGGATTCGAGCGCGCGAATCTATCCGTGCCTGGGCATCTGACGAATGCGGCAAGAAAATACCGCTACTACGAGAAAGTGTTTGTCCTGCCGCCATGGAAGGAGATTTTCAGAAACGACGAAGAACGCCGGCACAGTTTCGCGGACGCTGAAGCCGCCTATGACTCTCTGGTCGCAGCATACGAACGCTTCGGATATCAACCGGTGCTGGTTCCGAAAACGGATATCGCCGCGCGCGTTGACTTCATCCTGGCGCACACACCAGGCAGTCAAGTCCGCGACTCGAGCTGACACAGAACGTCCGGCTTGCCAAGTTCCTTCCCGCCATTGCAAACTTCAGCATGAGGGTTCTTACCCGATTTCTGGCGGCAGCGACTGAGGTCGCGTATTTTCCTGCCCCTTCTCTTCCCGAGGTTGCCTTCCTGGGGCGCTCCAATGTGGGCAAGTCCAGCGTTATAAATTCTCTGGTGGGTTCCAAGCTCGCCCGCACCAGTTCCACTCCTGGCCGAACACGCAGCATCAATTTCTTCGAAGTGCGGTGGCCGGGCAAGCCACGTCCTGAGCTGATTTTCACCGATCTCCCCGGTTACGGCTATGCGAAAATCTCGCGGGAAATTTCGCAGGAATGGCCGAAATTCATTGAGCCTTATCTGAAGGAGCGGTCCGCGCTTGCGCTGTGCCTGATGCTGGTGGATGCGAATGTTCCATCGCAGGCGAGCGATCGTCAGCTGGCGGAATTTCTGCGCACCGCCGGCCGCGAATTTCTGGTGGTCGCAACCAAGACCGACCGGCTCTCGGGCAACCAGTTACGGCATGCGTTGCAGCTTTTGGCCGGGGAATATCCGGCGGAGACCGTCGTGCCTTACTCGGCCAAGACCGGCGCAGGCAGGGACGAACTATGGAAGCAGATCCGGCATGCTGCGAGAGAGTTGGCGAGTGTCGGCCCGCCAGCCTCGCACCAGCGTCATTAGAAGATGCTTAGTGCGAAAGCACCCAACCGTCAGGGGCTAAATTATTCCATCCAAGTTTCCGATAGAGCTTCAAAAGGACGCACGGGTCGCAGTGTCTTGTCTGCAGTCCCGCAGTCTGAGTGCGGGCAAGCTCACGACCTGAGACGCCAAATGGCCAACGAGTCCGACAACAGCGTGTCTTATTTGATGTCACTGAAGCAGGCATCAGAGGCAGCCGCATCATCTGGCGACGGTAAACCGCCCGCTTCCCCGAAGGCTGCGGTTTCGGGAATTCCACAACGTTCGCAGCGTTACAGCGGAGCGGAAAAACGCCGCAGTCCCCGCTACAAATGTGAAGGCAGCGCGGAGATGCACCAGGAGGGCACCAACCAGCGCACATGGGCGACCTTCACTGACATCAGCCTGCACGGGTGCTATGTAGAGGCCACCTCCACTTACCCCGTGGGCACGACCATGGACATGAAACTCGAAGCCAATGGCCTTAAAGTGAATGCCAAGGGAACCGTGCGTGTGAATTATCCCTACCTTGGAATGGGCATCGCGTTCATCGATATCCTCGAGGAAGACCGCGCCCAGCTGCGGGAATTGCTGCGCTCGATTTCCCGGCCGTCGGTGATTCTTGGTTCAGGAAGTACTCCGGTGGCGCCCACCCTGCGGCGATCCGAGTCGCTTCCGCCCATCAACGATGCAGAAGCCGCCATCAAGGCGATCGTTCAGTATTTCGACGAGCGTCAGCTTTTAACGCGCGAGGAATTCTCCCGGCTACTGCGCAAAAGCCAGCAACCGTAAGCTAAGTTGCCGTTTCTCTCGGCTAACTACCTGTGCCACGCACCCGAATGCGTTCCGATTCGCTATGATGACAAGATTATGGCTCTCTATCTCATTACCGGTATCGCGGGCTTTATAGGATCGTCATTGGCGCGGGCTCTGCTGGAACGCGGTGAAAGCGTTCGGGGCGTGGACAACTTAGCCACCGGAAAACCAGAAAATATAGATGAAATCCGGGGACAGATCGATTTTCGGCAAGCTGATCTGCTTGATCTTGATGCCATGCACAAAGCCTGCACCGGGGCAGATTACGTGCTACATCAGGCGGCGATTCCGTCGGTGCCGAAGTCGGTGCTCGATCCCCTCGGCAGCAACCGGGCCAATCTGGACGGAACGGTAAATCTACTGCTGGCGGCGCGCGACGCCAAGGTGAAGCGCGTGGTCTATGCGGCGTCGTCCTCTGCCTATGGCGATACGCCGACTTTGCCCAAGCACGAACGCATGATGCCGGACCCGATTTCACCCTACGCCGTGGCGAAACTGGCAGGCGAACATTACATGGTCTCGTTCTTCCGCTGTTATGGACTCGAAACCGTGGCGCTGAGATATTTCAACATTTTCGGTCCACGGCAGGACCCCTCCTCACCGTACTCCGGCGTGCTGGCAAAGTTCATCACCCAGATGCTGCGCAGGGAGCGGCCCACGATTTTTGGCGACGGAGAGCAGAGCCGCGATTTCACGTATATCGACAATGCGGTCGAAGCGAACCTGCTGGCGTGCACTGCTCCTGCACGACAGGCAGCGGGCGAGATGTTCAATGTGGCTACGGGGCGCCGGGTAACACTCAATGAAACATTCAAATTGCTGCAAGAGTTGACAGGCTATTCCGGCCCGCCAGCTTTTGGCGCGGAACGCAGCGGAGACATCAAGCATTCGCTGGCCGACATCTCGAAGGCGGAATCTGCTTTGGGTTACAAACCCAAAGTTGACTTTGAAGAGGGACTGCGCCGCACAGTGGGGTGGTATCGAACAACAACTGTCGTTCCGCAATGATCTCAGCGCGTGCCCTCTGAAGCCTCATTTTGGATTCCGCATTACGTTGGTGATCTAGGGCGAGAGGAAGCACGTAGATAGAGTGGGTCCATGACACTTTCCTCGATGGTGCTTTCCCGCGATTGGCAGGAAGTCAGTGTTTTGGAATGCATCCTGGGTAGTCTTCACATGGATGTGGCTGTCGAGAGTGAACCACAAAAAGCGATGGCGCGGCTGAGCCGCTCCAAAGTCGACGCCCTCATCGTCGATTGCGATCTGAATGGAACGGGACAATTTCTGCGCGAGTTGCAGATGCAGGCCGTGCCGGTCAACACCGTGCCGCTGGTGATTATGGGCGCGCCACAAACCAATCCGGACATGGCGGCGACGGGTGCGATTTTCGCGTTTGAGAAACCGATCTCGGTGGAACAGGCGGTGCGTACACTTTCGGCCGCGCGCAACATGATTCTTGACGGCCGCCTCCGCTATCATCGGGTCGGCCTGGAGATTCCGGTCAGCCTCAGTCCTGGCACGCACAAGCAGTTGGCCGCGCAATTGATCAACATCAGCCAGGGCGGCCTGCAGATTCACGTTGATGAAAGGTTCGATACCGCGAAGCCGCTGCGGATTTCGTTTGCGCTTCCTCACACCAAACATATCTTGAAGGCGGCCGCGCAGGTGGCGTGGAGCGACGAGCGGGGCAATGTGGGCATCCGCTTCGTCAAGATTGCACCGCAGACGCATCACACGCTACGGCTTTGGCTGGCGCAGCAGTTCTTTACCAACTGAGAAAGTGTGGCGCCCGGGCGTGGTTTGGTCGATTGGCGCGACGGGCGTTGACTGGTCTCGGCTCACAGTTTTTTTCTCAGCGCAGGCGAATTTCGTTTTCATATTTCCCCTCATCCCGCGGCTCGGCACCAGCTATCTGGGCCAGCCGGACGCCGAGAGTTGCCCCTCCGAACAGTGAGCACAGGATCCAATAGGCGATGGCCACCAACGCTGCACTGGCGATTAATCCAGCCGCGGTCAACTGCCAGCTGGGGAGTTCGTTCGCCATGGCGAGGAAGATCACGGTGAATATCAGCAGGGCCGCCAGGATCACCAGGGAATCGATCAACGTCGCTAAAGCACGTGCCGAGAGCGGACGCGAGAGCCAGTCGAGTTCTGCATACGAGGCAGGAACAAAATTCTGTTCAGGTACAGCTTCCGCCGCTGGATGCGGCAATGAGGGATCGGCATGCCATGCTCGGGGGGGATCGAGCGGAATGACAGGGCGTGGTCTGGTGGAAAAGATCAGTCCGTCTTCACGGGCCGACTGACCTGCGGCTCGGAGAAGCGGGCGATCTTGAGCGGCATCCCGAAAAATGGAATCGAGCAGGTTGCCGAAGATCCATTCCTTGATCTCGCGGCCGGCATGCGCCGAAAGTCCTAAAAACCTGATACCGCACTGGCCCGACGAGTCTGCCCACGCAACCTCGCCGGGCGAGTCGATTTGCAGGCGTGGGTGTCTCAGCTCAAAGCGCACGCGAATCCGTTGTTTCTCGCGCAGCGGAGCCACCGCCTGAATGCCCACTCCCTGCGGGCTGAGATTGCGCACAATTCCGCCGTTGGCCTCGTCGAGGGTAACGTAGGCCAAGTTGCGAAGTTCGTGCCGATAAAGGGCGCGCGACTTTCGCGCCGGAAACGAAACCGTCTGCATGCTCGCCGCCGCAATGGCTCGATCGGACCGGCCTGTATCTCACAATTCTAGGTTCCGGCGCGGCCCGGGCCGGAGTGACTGCTGTGGTTCTGAGCGGACGGCTGTGAACGGATTTCTTGCTGGCTTTTGGCTCTCGGAAACTTCTTCCGAGCTGAAAGACTCCACAGCAATGAGCCCGCCTTACCAAAGTCCTTGTCCGAGAGGGCAGCCTAAGTCATTGAAACTCAGGCAAAAGCCCGATAACTTAATAGTGAACCTATGGTGTAAGCTTACCCAGTCACAGGAGTGTGCGCTTGCGCCGAACCGCAGGCTGGGCAAGGGTTTCGGCCTAGCGGCGCAGGCATGTCGAGGTCGGACAGGGACTTCACCCGCAGCCAGAGACGCTGGCTGACCCGGGCGCGAGTGCGGAATGGGAACAGTTCCCACAAAAGCGCAGGTTGAGATACCCACGCAATTACCGGGCAGCAGTGCGTCGCCCTGGCCGCGAAGCTTGAACCCCTCGGTAGTCGTGTCGACCACTCTGAGCGAGGAAACCGGCCAAAAACCTTCCCGCCGGGATGCTTTGCAGGCGCTGCTCGCTTTTTCCGCGTTGCACCAGCAAGTGCGATGGCGCACAGCTTTGGCATCACATCGCCCGGGATTCGAATTACACATGCCCGCCCGGGAGTTTGAGCCGGGAGAGCAGTTTGTCCTGGACGAGGTCCTGCAACTGGTGGCGGAGCGGGCGGTCGGTATCACAGGCGCGGACGGCTTGGCCATCGCTCTGGCAGAAAACAACGAGATTGTCCTGAGGGCATCCGCAGGTACGATCAAGCCCGATGTGGGAGCTCGTATTGACCGCGATTCGGCATTTTCCGGAGCATGCTTCCGGCTGGCGCAGATCATCCGCTGCAACGATACCGAGAGCGACGATCGTGTGAATGTGCAGGCGTGCCGTCGGCTGGGCGCGCACTCCATGGTGGCCGTGCCGCTGTGCGGAAGGCGGCGCGTCATTGGATTGCTGGAAGCGTTCTCCTCGGAAACCTACGGTTTTAACGACAGTGATGTGCGAAGCCTCGAACTGCTCGCCGAACTGGTTGTGGGCGCGCTCAAGCCGGAAGACGAGGACCGCTTCGCAAAAGCAGCAGAGGCGGCGGCAACCGAGCTCGAAGCCGCCCCAGCCCTCACCGAGCAGAGTGAAGGACAACAGCAGGACGCGCAACGCGAGATTCCGCTGCAAATCGAAGAGAAAATCGCGACGCCGATAAATGAGCCTGCCCCGAGTGTCGCGCACGAGAAACCCACTGCCGCTGCGACGGAATCCGCCGCGGTGGACGACGAACCGATTCTCCTGGAACTGCTCACGGCGGCTTCGGCAGAAAGTCCGGGCGTGATCTCGGAGCCGTCCGAGGACGACGATGTATTGGAGCAGCCGGTCGCCGCGCCAGCCCAGGCTGTGCCAAGCGCGATCTTGCCTGGCACTGCGGCGGTCGCTTCTTCGGAAGAGATCTCGACTCCCGCTCCAGAAGCTGAAGAGCAGCACGCCGACCGGCATCCGGCGGCGCTGGTAATGCTGGTGCTGCTGGTGATTGCGGCCCTCGCTGGGCTGGGCTGGTGGTGGAAGGTCAAGAATGCGGAGATAGGCGAAGGTGTTGTGCAGCCCGCTCGGAAGGCGATGGCTAAAACGGGGAGCTCCAACCCGCCAGAGTTGCCGTTGCCAGCGGCGAGTGTGCCATCCGGCCAGAACGCAAGCTCCGTCACGAGTACGAATCCCGCGGCCGGCGCGACATCGGAGCCAGCCATTCCGGCTGCGGCTGCGGATACGGGCGTCAGTGAGCAGGAGCTTTCCAAGCTGCCGCGTGTCACCGGAATTCGGCACTGGTCTTCCGCCGACTCCAGCACGGTGGTTCTCGATCTTCAGGATCAGGTGCAGTATGAAGCACACCGCCTGGCAGGGCCCGACCGCATCTACTTTGATCTGCACGAGACGGCGCTGGCGCCCGACCTTGTGGGCAAAACCATCGATGTGAACGATGGACTGCTTACCCGTATTCGCGCAGCGCAGCCCGTGCCGGGAATAACGCGGGTGGTGCTGGAGACTAAAGGCAGTCCCAATTTCTCGGTAAGCCTGGAACCGAATCCTTATCGTCTTGTGGTGGAGCTCCGCAAGGTCGGAGCCGGACCGAAGGCAGGCATCGATCTCTTCCCCGGGGCGAAGCAGCGGGAAGAGAGGGAGATGGCAATCGTAGTACCTCCGCCGACGCGCGAAGACTTGCAACTGCGGGCCAAAGTGCCGCGCATGAAAATCGTAGTGGACGCGGGCCATGGCGGTTGGGACCTGGGCACGGTCGGGCGGCGCGGCTTGCTGGAAAAGGATCTGGTGCTGGAAATCGCGCAGCGGCTGGCGAAGCTGCTGCAAAGCCGGCTGGGCGCAGAAGTCGTTATGACGCGCAGCGACGACAGCTACGTTCCGCTGGATGAGCGGGCCAGCATCGCCAACCAGGCGCAGGCCGATTTGTTTATCTCCGTGCACGCCAACTACAGCGATCTGCCTTCGGCACGCGGTGTGGAAACCTATTACACCAGTTTCTTCGTCGCGCCGGAGGCGAAGGATGCAGATGCTCCGGAGAGCGAAAGCCGCGCCGATGGCCCGGAGAGCGCGCCCGCAACACTTTCGGCGGCAGACCTGCATGAGAAGATTGAGCAATCGCGGCGGCTCGCCGCCAGCGTGCAGCGCTCGCTTTACGGAACGCTCTCCGCGCAAAATCCCGGACTGCGCGATCGCGGCGTGAAAGAGGCTTCCTACGTCGTACTCACCGAAACCACCATGCCGGGAATTCTGGCCGAGGTTTCCTTCGTGAGCAGCCCCGCCGACGAGCAAAAGCTGCGCAGCGACGGCTACCGGGAACGCATCGCGGAAGCGCTGTATCGCGGGATCGCGCGTTACGCGGTCAGTTCCCGGGGTGTGAAAGTCGCCTCCAAAGAAATGCCTGTCACCGGCACGCAGTGATCTTTGCCCCTCGCCATCTGAAGCGTGTTTCCTTCTAAGAGGGTCGGCGCGACGCGAGTGAACTCGCGCCTTCCCGCCAGCGACGGTTGTGAATGCGGTTGCGGTCGAGACGACCACCGCGAGAGTCTCCCTGCTACGTTCGCGTGTCAGAGTGACATCGCGGGCGTTTTGCGTCAGCGAAACGGATTCACGATCTGCAGGCCGTCGAAGTTCCGCTCCTGCATATCTTCGGTTAGAAGCACGGCACAGCCAGCCTGTTTGGCCGCGCGAAGAACCAGAGCGTCCCAGAACGAGAAGTTGTGAAGGCGGTGCAAGTCGATGGCGGCCAAAATGTCGCTCACGTCAGGCGAAGCAACGTCGAATTCGGCGAGGATTTCGACCTTGCGGCGCGCTATGGCCGCTTCCACTCGCAGCTTACGGGTTGCAGTTACGAAGTACTCCTGCAGCACTTGCAGGGAAACCACTCCGCTTCGGGCGCGGCGGTGATCGGCCATGAGATCGACGGCGCGGCGCTGTTTTGCCGGATTGGCCTGGTCGTCGGCATAGATGAGAACGTTGGTATCGAAGAAGCTGCGCACAGGCATGATTTCTAGCGTTGGTGAATTTCGTCGCGGTTAAAGCGCCAGCCACGAGAATGGCCTTTGCCGGACAAGCGCCTGAATTCTTCGATGCTGCGCTCGGCGTCGTCTCCGCCGGCGACGGTTTGCAGGTAATCGCGGATGAGCTGATTGAGGCTCTTGCCGAGGGCTTGGGCCTTTTTGCGGGCGCGGGCGACGAGCTGCTCGTCGATGGAGAGTGTAAGATTCATTTGCACAGTATATGTGCACACGGGTTATGTGTCAACTCAACCCCGCACTTATTGGCTGCAGAAGCAGGTTCCCCCTTGCTCGCTTGCGCTCGCGCGTCGGAATGACATCACGAACGACCAGGGCTGCACCCAGCCGGACAGCCGAGGGCGGCTGTCCCCACATGATTCGTCTCAATTTCCTGCAGGTACTCCCCCGTATTTCTGCAGCCACTTCAGTTCTTCGCGGACTTTGATTTTGCCGTGCCAGGGATTCTTGTCGAGGGAGTGGCCTTCGCCGGGGAAGATCAGCAGGGCGTTGGGAATACCGAGCGAATAAAGCGCGTGCTCGAGCAAATAATCTTCGAGCACGGCAACGCGGATGTCATCGGCGCCCGCGACCATATGGGTGGGGGCGGTGACCTTGTTGATCTGGAAGATCGCAGCTTCGTCGTGATAGCGCTGCGGGGCTTCCCAGGGGCGTCCGCCGAGAAAGTAGGCATCGTCCATGGTGGTGTCGTCGTTGCCCCAGTTGCCGATGTGCTCCACCGCGCCCGCGCCGGTGACGGCGGCCTTCCAGCGGGTGGATTGCGTGATGAGCCAGTTGGTCATGTATCCGCCGTAGCTGTAGCCGCCGATGGTGAGGTGATCGGGATCGGCGATGCCATCTTTCACCAGCGCATCGACGCCCTCGAGAATGTCTTTGCCGGGGCGGGAGACGATTACAGGAACGATCTGCAGGGTGAATTTGTCGCCGTAGCCGGTGGAACCGCGATAGTTGGGCTCGAAAACCAGCCAGCCGTTGGTGGCGGCGAGCGCGGCCCACTGATACCAGTCGGCCTCGAAGTGGTCGCCGTCGGCATCGGCGGGACCACCGTGGATGAAGGTGAACATGGGCAGATGTTTGTCGCCGAATTTGCCGGGAGGATAGATCAGCATTCCTTCTACCGTGGTGCCGTCATCGGCCTTCCAGCGGTAAGGCTTGCCTTGCGGAAGCTCGCGTTCGGTAAAGAGCTTGTTGAAGGAAGTGATGGGACGCGCCTGCGCAAGCTGGTCCGTACTCGCGGCGAAATAAACCTCGGCCGGCCTTTGCAAGGACGAATAAATGAAAGCAACGTGCGGAGAACGGGGCGAGACCGAAATATTCTCGTAGGTTCCGCTCCATCCGTTGAGCTTTTTCAGAGATTGGGCGGGCTGAGTGGCGGTGTACATCTGCACGTCGGTGCCTAAACGGGCGGAAGCAAGGACCGAGTCGGCGGCTACGGCAAAGTGCTCCGTGGAACCGGTGAAGTCCCTGCTCCATTGCTCAATGACGCCACTCGCCACGTCAACCCAATAAAGATGCGGCTGAATGTCGCGATAAGGACCGGAAACATCGCCGACCTCGACGCTGAAGAAAATGTGTCGGCTGTCACTGGCCCAGCGGAGTTTATCCTCGACTGCCTGGTTGTGGGTAACGCGACGTGGTTGAGCCGGGGATGACGCCGCCGCGGCACCCGGCAGATCGGCACCTGCGAGAGCAATCGTGTAGATTTCGGTATCTTCAACTTTTTCCTGGCGCTGGTTGATTGCGTTGGAGACGAAGGCCAGTTTGCTGCCATCGGGCGAAGCGATGAGATTTTCTACTCGCAGCGGCGAGGTGGCGATGGCGCGGGCGCCCGGAGTTGATTCGGATTCTTTCTCGTTCCTGGCGGGCGCGGCCTCGTGGTTGGCCGGGGCGGTGGCGAGGTCAAGGGCATAAACTGTGTCCCCGCGTTCGGCGGTGCGGTATTGCACCACGTCTTTCCATTCTTCCTTATAGGCGTCTTTTTGCGATTTGCTCCAGGACTGGCGCGTGGCGAAGTAGAGAGTGTGGGAGTCGGCGGACCAGGCGAAGGAGTGGACTTCTTCATCTCCCTGAGTCACGGCGAAGGCCTCGCCGCCGTCGGGGGAGATAAGGAAGATCTGGGCGGTTTCCTTGTCGCTGTCTTTGTCGTGCTCTTCCCTGGCTTTGTCCTCATCGCCGCCCGAGTTGTCGTCCTTTGCAGCAGCGCCTTTGCGATCAGAGAGAAAGGCAATCCAGCGGCCGTCGGGCGACCACTTGGGCTGCGAATCGTGGCCGGACTGCGTAAGCTGGATGAGCGATCCGCCATTGGCGTCGCGATAGAGCCAGAGATCATCACGAAAGATCTGCTGATCCCAGTCGGCGCGTTCGGCGGTGATCACCACGGAGTTGCCATCGGGAGAGATTTCGACCGAGGGAAAACTGACCGAATTGAAAAATTCATCGAGCGTGAGCCTGGGCTTGTTCTGGCCGAAGGCGAAAAAGGAGGAAGAGAGGGCGAGCGTCAGCAGGAGTTTGCTGGTTTTCATAAGGGTTCCCGGAGGGAAGTAGGGTTATACAACGCGGCAGACGGGACAAGCAAGGCTGCTGTGAGCCCGCTTGACCGCGGGTCAAAGTGACTTAGCGTACGGGCTCGGCGTTTTTGAGCGCATCGTCCATGGATTGCCCGGAGCGGAAGGTTTCCTGCACCAGCCGCCAGCCGTCATCGTAGGAGCGGAAAGCCACCGTGGAGTGGAAACGCACGTCGCCCGAATCGACGGCCGCGCCGACTTCGTTGATGGGCGACCACTTCCAGGTGAAGTCCACATCGGCGGAGGAGCCTTGCTTGCTGATTCCAGTGATGGCGACCAGTTGACGCCGGGCCACAGGAATACTGAAGGATGGTTTGCCGGAGTCCGAAGGCGACATGAGAACCTTAAAGGTATCGACGCCGGAAGGAGTCAACATCAGGTCCCAACACGGCGGGGGCGCAATGTCGCGGGGACAAGCAGAACCGGATGCCGAGAGCCAGCCACGCTGGAGAAGCACCAGATTTTCGGGCGAGAGGTAGTTCTGATTGGAGACGATGCCGGTGTGCAGCACAAACTCCTGTGGCATTTTGAAACTGGACGAGCCTGCAATAAGAAGCGCCGCCAGACGGCGCGTCAGGAAATCACGGGGAGACCAGGCGAGGGAGGCCAACAGCAGCAAGGCAAGAATGAAAAAAATGATGGTCAGGATGGCTGGCTTTCGCATGAGTTGTTGTGAGGCGGAGCGGCGTCGGCGGTACGGCATTTTAGCCGCACTGCTCCTGTGCCCTATTGCCGATTGAAGATTGTAACTAAACGCGAGGCGCTGCGCGGAAGGAAAGGACGGGAGGCAATCTGACCGTCGAATCGAGCGGCCCAGCGGCCGGGGATCGAGGCAGCACACCTGGGACAGCGGCCCTCGGGAGTTAGGCGGTAGTCTTCGATCAGGTAGCTGTGGCGCTGCACGAGAGTCTCGCTGCACTGCGGACAGGATGTGTTCTCCCAAGGGCCGACACTGCCGGGAAGATTGCCGGCGTAGACGTAACGAAGGCCAGCCTCACGCCCGATTTCGACGGCCTGGAGCAAATCCTCCGGGCTGGTGTCGCGCTGGTCTTTGCCCTGCATTTTGTAGTCGGTGTGAAAAGCCGTGACGTGCCAGGGAATATCGACGGAAATTGCGGCAAGAAATTCCGTCAGGCGGCGAAGTTCGTCCGCTGAGTCGTTGAAGCCGGGAATGAGGAGCGTGACAATTTCCAGCCATAATCCCATCTGGTGGATGCGGCGAATTGTGTCGAGAATTGGGCCGATGCGGCCGCCAAGCTCGTGATAGTGGCGATCATCGAAACTCTTGAGATCGACTTTGTAGAGATCGAGCCAGGGACGGAGGAATTCGAGAACCTGCGGCGTGCCGTTGCCGTTGGAGACGAAACCGGTCATCAGTCCCGCGGCCTTGGCCTCCTTGAAGACGGCCACGGCCCACTCGCTGGTGATGAGCGGCTCGTTGTAGGTGCTGACTAAAACCCTGGCGCCGTGAGCGATCGCATCCCGCACAAGCAATTCCGGAGAAACATCGAGCGGCGGCGAGACCGCGCCGGGATCGCGCAGGGCTTGCGAAGTCACCCAGTTCTGGCAATAGGCGCAATGCAGGTCGCAGCCCAACATGCCGAAGCTATAGGCCAGGCTTCCGGGATAGGCATGGAAAAACGGCTTCTTCTCGATGGGATCGCACTGAGTTCCGCCGACGTATCCCCAGGGAACGTAGAGTTTGCCTTCGCGGTTGTAACGGACTTTGCAGACGCCGGGCTGGCCTTCGGGAATCGGGCAGCAATGGCCGCAGGAGAAACAGCGAACGCGGTGGTTGCCCAAATCCTGGCACAAGGAGGGGTCGGCTTCACGAACGCGCTGGTCGAGAATGGCGCGAAGAGTGGGCACGGAGAACCTCTCAGGTTATTTTAGCGCGGGCTGGAGCCGGCCTCTGGCTTCTGGCATCTGGCTTCGGCCATAGCATGCGGGATGGGGGGCGCAGAAAGACGTTCCGCCGTTTTGTACGCCGTTTCCGAGGTATTAGAATAAATATCTTGACTCCCGGGACTGGATTTCCAGGAGTTTTGCTATGCACTCCCAACCTCTCATCTGTGTTACGGATGTCGAAGCGAGCAGCCGCTGGTATCAGCGCCTGCTGGGTTGCCGCGGATTTCACGGCGGCAAACAATATGAGCAGCTCGTGAAGGCTGGCTCGCTCATTCTGCAATTGCACAGCTTTGATGTCGAACATCATCACGGCCCAATCGGCAATCGCGCCGACAGGCCCTACGGCAATGGTGTGCTGCTTTGGTTCGAAGTGGAAGATTTCGAGGCAGTGATGGAGCGCGCCGCCGAAATGAGCGTCGAGATTGTTATGCCACGGCATCGCAACCCTCCCGATGGTGACGGCGGGCCGAATCACTGGGAGTGTTGGATGCGTGATCCTGATGGTTATACCGTCGTGGTCGCCAGCCCCTATGGGACCGCCGACGGCGCCTGGCGCGCCAGCCCTGATCTGTTCACCTAAGTCAGGATGCCTAGTCTCATCGAGGGACATTTCCGAAACAGCAGACTAGCGGCCTGCGCTGGGTTTGGCTCCGGGCTCGTGCTGGCTGTACCAGTCCGCGGCTTGTTGCTCGATGGCTGCGCGCTGGGCGGAAGTCATGCGTGAAGCCATGAAGGGAGCAAGGGTTTTGCTGCCCTCCTGGCCGCCGGCTCGGGCGAGAAGCGTCCAGAAATAAGCCTGGTTCAGGCTAGGGGCCACGCCACGTCCGCTCCAATAAAGCTGCCCTAATTTTGATTGAGCGGCCACATTTCCGTGTTCCGCTGCGCTCATAAACCATCGCGCCGCTTCCTTTTCGTCGTGCTTGACACCGTCTCCGGTGGCGTAGCGAAGTCCCAGCGCATTCTCAGCTGCAGCGTTGCCCTGCTCCGCCATGTGCTGGAGTTGATCGAGGGTGGCGGTATCGACGCTCACTGGAGGAGGAAGCGGAGTTGCAGGATTGGGCGCCGGAGATGAAGCGAAAACCGTTTGTTCCGACCGCCGGGCGCGGGACCGCAGTGTCTGCTGGATCGAGGGAGCGAAGACGAATCCCATTGCCAGGAAAATGGCCGCAAGAGCGCAACTCAGCAGAACGAGAAGAGAACGTGGAAGGTGAATTTCGCTGCTATGCGTTTCTTCGGATTGGGGATCCTCGGCGATCTCTTGTTTCGCCGAGCCGGAGGTTTTTGGATCCGGCGGGAAGAGAACACTACCGGGCACGGGCTGCGACGAACTGAAGCCGGGTTCGGTGCTGGAAGCTGGTTTTGGAGCGGCAACACATTGCCCCTCTGAGACGCCGATCGAGTGCGCGGTACGGGTTACGGCGGTCTGAACAATTCCGGCGAGACGCTGCAGCACGGCGCTGTCATGGTCACTGAAGGCGCCGGGGTGGGCGGAAAAAACCTCGATGATGCCATTGCGCCTCTGGCCCAGCACAATGGGAGCAGCGAGCATGGAGCAAATGCCGAGAGCACTGCAGCTTTCGCGATCCACGCGCGGGTCGGTCTCCGCATCATCGCAACGCAAAATGCACCCGCTGCGAACACACTCGCCGGAAAAACCCGATCCCACGTGCAAAGTCACGCCGACCGGTGGAGCGCATTCGCCGGCGCTGGCGTGGCAGCGCAAAACATCGGGATCCTGAGTCGAAAGGGCGATGGCCGCGCCGGAAGCCCCAAGCAGGGCACGGGCGCGGCAAGCGATCAGTCCGAGAACGGCGGAAAGGTCCGATCCGAGAGCCTCGGCTTCCCTCTGCACGGCAGAGACCGCCGTGAGCGTGTCGCTATAGTTGGGACGAGGCCTTTCAAAGGGCTCGCCAAAAACCAGCCGGCCGGACGACTCGGCGTTGGCCGCCGCGACCATCGTGTTGAAAAACAACCATTCGCGCAGACGCTGCCGGGATGAGTCGGGGAGATTGGGGAAGCTCAGCCCGGCGCGCCCGGTTCCATCGGACCAGGCAACAAAAGCGGTGGTGCAGATCTGGCCGGCTTCTCCTGAAAGATCCAGACACAATTCGAGAGCGCGATTGGGTTCGAGATGCGATGTGCACTGGATGGCGACGCCCTTCTCGCCGATGTTCAGGACCTCATGCAGTTCCCGCATGACTCCTCTGGACTCTCCACCGAAACTGGCATAAGCAGGCGCGTGGCTCTTGTGCCTTATGCC
>Ga0335073_10004100_pt1 | contig 20391 bp, 17 predicted proteins | sample Lox_Sample_22_FD_207093 | JGI IMG/M metagenome (GOLD analysis project Ga0335073, IMG submission 207093) | Soil microbial communities from Loxahatchee National Wildlife Refuge, Florida, United States - Lox_Sample_2.2 | ecosystem: Environmental > Terrestrial > Soil > Wetlands | place: USA...
GTCTTGTCCGGAGTGAACTGTACTTCCGTTGTGCCGCCGGCGCTCACTTTAACGTTGATATTCAAATCATGAAAGCGGAGCCCGTGAGACACATCGGCGCTTTTGATTACGAGGACTACGGGCTGGCCTTTTTTCACTGTGATTTCACCGGGAGTGAAGGCAAACCGGTGCGCTGTAATTTCGAATCTTTGCGGTTCGTCGTGGGCCCAGGCGAGCGGGCCGGAAAGAGTTGCCGATATGAGAACACCGGCAAATACAAACGTCTGCATAGCGCGCTTCTTCATTGATTCTCCATACGGGATAAGTGGATTGGTGAAAGAACTTATGGATTGAGAAAATGCAAGAGTGCCTTGTAATCTTCTGCGCTGAGATTTGCCCGCACGCGCATGTGAAGTGCCACGGAGCCGGAGACATGCGGGGAAAACCCTTCGGGCGCATTGTGGCAGCGCGAACAGTTCTGCTGGAACACCTGCTGGCCGCGGTCGGGACTCGTTGGGGGAACCCACTTGGCCTGCTTTTGTGACGGCGCATCCTGAGGTGGCTTGGGCGTCGCGGCGAGAAGCGGGAGGACGCTAACGATGGCTGCAACCGCGACGAGGATCCAGCCTCTCAGCCGATATCCTGCCTGTTCTGGCTCAGCCGTGACTCTTGTAAGAGTTCTGCTGCGAGCAAAACGCCCTGGGATTCTGAAAAGATTGCGCACTGTTTGTTGGCTCTGCATGCCACTGAAGTTACAGGGCGCCAATTACCGTGATGTCACGCGGGCGTCTGCAGTTTGTCACTTGATTGTCTCCCGGCGGAGCACGGACAAATTCCGCACGCAGTGTTCGCATTTGCGGATTGCGGCGACCGATTTCCGCCACTGCGCCGAGTCCCTTCTCGATTCACCGGTTATCTCACACGACCTTCAGCGCCAAACAAAGGAATGACAATTCACTGACCGCCATGTGACATGCGTCTCCGGTCAATTCCCTAACCTCCAGAACAACGGGACAGATGCCAACTTCCCGCGAGGTTCCGAATGATCCTGGAGATCCCAAGGCAGTGGCCGTCTTCTCAACCGACTGGGCCGTCCATGCGCCGCGACAACAAGCTTGATGCGACAGTCATTGCGCTCCGTGGCAACGCGGCGAGATCTGTTGCAACAGTAAGAGCGTGAGGAAATCCATGATTTCGAACTCTCTCCTCGAGCCGGTTGCGCGCAATGAGTTTGCTCCACCGCTTCACCAGACCCACTGGGCAATCCGGGCTCGCCTGCTTTGGGAGTACCGCCGGCTACTCGCACGTGTGGCCGTGATCTCGCTGCTGGTGAGCATGGCAATCGCATTTGTAATTCCCAAGCGTTACCGATCAAAGACCAGCATCATGCCTCCGGAACAGCAAAGTTCCAGCACCATGATGCTGGCTGCCCTGGCATCGCGTTCCCCGAATCTCGGATCACTAGGCAGCCTGGCGAGCAGCCTGATGGGCACGCATTCCACCACTGCGCTCTTCGTCGATTTCCTGCGCAGTGGCACTGTGAGCAGCCACCTTATCGATCGCTTCGACCTGCAGCACGTGTATCACAAGCGCTATCGCATCGATACGGCCAAGCATCTCGCCCGCTGCACAAAGATTGCTGATGACAAAAAGAGCGGCATCATCACGATCGAGGTGGACGATACCGACCCGATACGTGCACGTAACCTGGCCCAGGGATATCTGGACGAGTTGAACCAGCTGGTCACGCAGACCAATACCTCCGCAGCCCATCGCGAACGCGTGTTCATTGAGCAGCGGCTGCGGGTGGTGCGAGCAGAACTGGAAACCGCGCAGGTGCAGTTGAGTGACTTCGCAAGCAAGACGAGTGCGATTGATGTAGTCGCACAGACCAAGGCAATGGTCGATGCCGGAGCGCGCGTCCAGGCTGAGCTCATGGTTGAGCAGTCGGAGTTGCAGTCACTTCGTCAGATGTATGGCGATGGCAATGTCCGGGTGCGAGAGGCTGAGGCGCGAATTGCCGCGCTGCAGAATGGCCTCAAGAAGATGACTGGGTCCCCGGTTCCCCCTGCAACAGACGGCGGCGATGACAGCAGCACCGTGCAGAACGCGAGCGAGGACACGACAGAACTTTACCCGCCGCTGCGGCAACTGCCGCGGCTGGCAGTTCCTTATGCCGATCTTTATCGCCGCGTGAAGACGCAGGAGGCGGCATTCGAGCTTCTGACACAGCAGTACGAACTTGCGCGCCTGGAAGAGGCGCGAGATGTTCCATCGGTAAGCGTGATTGACCCGCCAGGCATTCCAGAAAAGAAGTACTTCCCTCCGCGCATCCTGCTCACGCTGCTGCTGGCCTTCCTCTCGATCACGGCGACCGCAGCGTTGATCCTGATGCGTGATAACTGGTCAAAGGTCGATGCCCGCGATCCGCGGAAGGCGCTCGCAGCGGACGTTATCACGGTGACGCGCCACAGGATCGATTCTGCTCTTTCACGAAAGCGGGGCGCTGCGTGAAAAAGCACATGACGAATGCAGCCTACGGCGCGCTGGACTATGCTTCGTTTCCTTTCGGAATGCTGCTGGTTGCGCCGGTTGTGCTGCACAGGATCGGCGCCGCGGAATATGGACTGTGGATGGTATCCACAGCCGTCGTAAGCATGGGCGGCATTCTTGCATCGGGCTTCTGCGATGCGAATATCCAGAGAGTTGCACGGTTGCGTGGGACCGGCGACCTGTGGGCGATGGTGTGCACAGTACGAAGTATGTTGGCCATCAATCTGCTGCTCGGCTCAGCGTTTGCGAGTGTGGCGTGGGCCGCGGCGCCTTACGCGGCGCGGCACATCGCAGCTTCGCATTCCGTGTCTGCGGCAGAGTGCCTGATCGCCCTGCGCATCGCAAGCGTACTCATTCTGGTACGCGCGATAGAGACCATCGGCGTCAGCACGCAACGAGCTTTCGAACAGTACCGCAGCAGTGTGCAGATCAGTACAGCGGTGCGGCTGTGCACACTCGCGACGGCGGCTTTACTGGCGTTTTTGGAGCGGCGCACGATCAGCATTTTGGCGGCTACGGCAGTCTTCCTGATTCTGGGAACCGCTCTGCAATTTCGACAGGCGCGACGACTACTCAACACAGCCTCTCTGTGGCCGGCATTCGAACCCGAAGCGACGCGGTCGTTGCTCAGTTCGGGCATCTTTATATGGCTCCAGGCATTGGGCGCATTGATCTTCACCCAGTTCGACCGCATTTTGCTGGGAGTTTCTCTAGGTGCGCAGGCCGTTGCTTCGTACGCACTGTGCGTCCAGTTTGCGCAGCCGCTGGATGGGCTTACTGCTTCGGGGCTCAACTTCCTGTTTCCGTTTCTTTCCGGCCGCGCCGGCACGATGTCGAAAGAAATGGTGCGGCGGACTCTGCTCAAAGCGCTGGGCTGCAATCTGGCGGCGGTCGGTTGCTGCGCGGCGATGCTGCTTCTTGCAGGCAATTGGTTGATGCGGATCTGGGCCGGCGCAGCAGTGGCACGAAGCAGCGCGTCGATCTTTCCATTGATCGTGCTCGGCGCCGCATTCACGGGGTTCAGCGTTACGGGCATTTACGCGTTGCAGGCGCTCGGACGCTTCCGGACGGTCGCTCTGATCAGCCTTGGCACGCGTGCGGCAATGTTGCCCTTGATGATCTACCTGCTGCACCAATGGGGTATTGAAGGATTAGCGGTTAGCCGCCTTTGTCTTGGTTCTGTCGCGTTGCTGGTTTATCTTCCGCTTCGGCCTCTACTCGCTGCCGGTCGCGAGGGACCGGCCTCTTCCACCTCGAGCGTTCCCTTCGCTCTGCAGAAGGGATCGCAGCTATGAAGATACTTATTGCTGCCGCGTCGTTTTCATCAAGCATCTCCGGCTTACAGCGCCACGCATTCAATACGGTGCATTGTCTGATGCAGCGACCGGAAATTTCAGCACTGCACCTCGTGGTGGCGCCGTGGCAAGCCCATCTCCTTCCGGCCGTGGGCCTCAGTGCGTCGGGCAAGCTTTCCACTCACATTGCCGACATGAATTCTTCGTCGATGAGCAGAAATCTTTGGTACTACCGGCAACTGCCGCGGCTCGCAGACGCACTGCAGGCCGACATCATTCATCTGACGTTCCCGATGCCGGTGAACGCCGCGCGCTTCTCCTGCAGGACGGTGGTGACCCTTCACGATCTGTATCCGTACGAAATTCCACGCAATTTCGGCTTCCCCAAAGTGCTGTTCAACCGCGCCGTTCTCCAGCAATGCCTGCGCAGCGTCGATGCAATCGCCTGCGTGTCAGATGCGACCGGCCGGGCCCTGGCGCGATACACGCCGCGTACCGTTTGGCAGAAATCCTTTCGAATCTACAACTGCGTGGATGCGGAACGTCCTCGCTCCATTGGGTCCCCGATCCCGGGATGGTGGGGACAGACGTTTTTGCTTTGTGTTGCCCAGCATCGGCGGAACAAGAATATTCCGGTCGTGTTGAAAGCGTTCGCGCGGCTCATGCGCCTGGGCAAGATCACATCCGGTTCAATGCTGGTGGTAGTGGGCATGCGGGGGCCTGAGACGCCGCGAATCTACCGGCTCGTCCACAGCCTCGGCCTCCACAACAGCGTGCAATTTCTGGAAGGCCTGTCGGACTCTGAGCTGCAGTGGTGTTATGCACAGTGCGAAGCGGTCGTAGCGCCTTCCATGACCGAAGGCTTCGGGTTGCCGGTCGCAGAGGCTCTGCTCGCGGGCTGCCGCGTGGTTTGTTCGGACATCCCGGCGTTTCGTGAAGTCGGTGGCGCACACTGCCGGTATGTAGCCTTGCAAGGAAATGCGGACGAGACCTTTGCTGAAGCAATTTCTATGGCGCTGCGCGAACCTAAACAGCCGCCCATCTGCCTGCCGCAGTTCTCCGCTTCAGCGCTTGCGCAGGAATACATTGGCCTCTACCGAAAGCTTCTGACGTCTTCGGCAGCGAGACGCAATACGGAGCACTCCGCTGCCCTGCGCACGCGGGTTCCGGAAAGGCCATCACTATGAGCGCAACCGGACAGCGCATCGCATTCGAGGGCGAGCATCCTGCACATCTGCACGAAAACGTTTCTTCTGCCCCCTATGTTGGATGGGAAGGGCTCGCGCGCGCTCCGTTCCGCCGGGCGATGGCTTATTGTGCGGCGACGGCCGATTTTCTCACGGTCGCTCTCGCCGTGTTTGGGGCGGAGGTTCTTGCAGAGACCATCCAAACTGGTGGACGCATCCACCTTGCGGCGCGGGAAGTCCTGTCGATTGCGCTCGGCGTGGCACTGCTCGCCGTGTCATTGTTCCAAAGCGACGGGGCGTATCGAGGGATCGGCAGCATGCTGCGAATCCGCGAGACGGAGCGGGCCCTCCGAATTCCAGCGCAGGCGTTTCTTGTTCTTTTGCCGCTCAGCTTTCTCGCACATCTGAATTTAACTCGCGCGGCAACCCTCTGGTCAATCTTGCTGGTGCCGCTTAGCCTGATTCTCGAGAAGCAGTTATTCGCCACGGCTACACGCGCGCTTGCCACGCGCGGCTACGGGAGCCGCCGGGTTGCGGTATATGGAGCGGGCCGTGCGGGGCGCAGAGTCATATCGATGCTATTCAATTCGCCCTGGCTCGGTTTGCGTCCAGCTATAGTGATCGAGGGCGATCCCAGCCAAACCGCTGGGCGGATCTTTGAACTGGGTTACAGGCGCCGTCAGTCGGTTCCTGTACGGCGCGGACCCGCCACACCGCTTCTCTTGAAGTCGTGCGGGTGCGAGGTTCTTGTGATTGCGACCCCGAACCTTGCTTCGAGCACACTATCGGGTATCCGGCGTGCGGCTAAACAGGCCGGGATGCAGTTGATCTATCTCGCCGATGCAGCGCCGCCTGATTCGCAGCAGGCCACGTGGATGGATTTGGATGGCCTGCTGGCGGCCTCCAGCGCAGATTGGATCCCGGCCTGGCACTATCGAGCTCTCAAGCGGATGACTGACGTGGTCGTGTCGTCAGTCCTTCTGGCGCTGCTCTCTCCGTTGTTGCTTGCGATTACTTTGCTGATCCGCGTCGACTCGCGGGGACGAGCGCTCTTCGTACAGAAAAGAGTTGGACGGCGCGGAAGGCTCTTCGACATTTACAAGTTTCGCTCGATGTATATCGACGTGCCGAGATATGACCTATCCCCCGCATCGCCGGACGATCAACGTATTACCCGGATTGGAAGGTTTCTGCGAAGAACGAGCCTGGACGAGCTGCCGCAACTTGTGAACGTGCTGCGCGGGAACATGTCGCTTGTGGGGCCGCGGCCGGAGATGCCCTTTATCGTTGACTTCTACAGCCCGCAGGAGCGGCAGAGACTCCACGTTGTTCCGGGAATTACGGGCCTGTGGCAATTGAGCGCAGATCGCAGTTCTCCGATCCACGAAAACATTGAATACGATCTCTGCTACATCAGGAACCGATCGTTTTTTCTGGATATGGCAATCCTGCTGCACACTGTGTTCTGCGCCATGCGCGGCGTGTAGCCGGGCGATGGCCGCGAACGCAGCATTCGATAGTGAGGACTCGATGACGGATTCCATCACGCATCCGCACGCCCACGTACTTGGAGTTAAGGTGTCGGCGGTTGATTTGAAGCTGGCGGTCGGACTTGCCGAACGATGGATTGCTTCCGGCAGGCGCGGCGGTTACATCTGCGTGACGGGAGTTCATGGAGTGATGGAAGCACAGTCCGATACGGAGCTGCGCCGCATCCTGAACGACGCCGCAATCAATGCGCCAGACGGAATGCCGATGTCCTGGGTGGGCTGGCTGCAGGGATTCCATAGTATGGACCGCGTGTTCGGGCCGGACTTGATGGCCGCGTTGTGCAGCGTTGCCGCTGTGCGAGGCTTTCGGAACTTCTTCTACGGCGGCAAGCCGGGAGTGGCGCAATTGCTGAGCGAAACGTTGCAGCGCAGATTTTCGGGGCTGCAGGTTGCCGGCACCTACACACCACCTTTTGGACCGCTGACGCGGGAACAGGAACAAGATGTGTGCGAGTTGGTGCAGCGCTCGAAACCTGACATTGTATGGGTAGGCCTGAGTACCCCCAGGCAGGAGCGATTCATGGCGCAGTATGCCGATAGGCTGCAGGTACCGCTGCTGATCGGGGTTGGAGCGGCCTTCGATTATCACACTGGGCAGATTCGCGACTGCTCCGCGTGGGTGAAGCGCGCCGGGCTGCAATGGGCTCACAGGCTCATGCAGGATCCGAGGAGGCTGTGGCGGCGTTATCTTCGCAACAATCCTCTCTTCCTGTGGAAGATCGCGGGGCAACTGCTGGGCCCGCGGTCCGGCTCTTGCATCGCGGAAGAGCCGATCGGCATCAACGCGCCGCCAGAATGACGTCGGCAGCCTTTTCCGCAATCATATAGATCGCACTGACGATAAATGTGCCCGGGATTCGAGGAAACACCGACGCATCGACTACGCGAAGCCGATCGGTTCCGTGCACACGAAAGTCGCTGCCGAGTACACCGTTATTCTCTCTGGGTCCGATGGCGCAGGTGCAGGATGCATGGTGTCCCCACGCCGTGTTGCGGATGAATGCCCGCAGCTCGTCGTCGGTCGTGACGCTGTCTCCCGGAACCTCTTCCACCATGCTGTGATTCTTGCGAATTCCAGCCGTCAGCTTACGCACAAAGTGAATGCCATGGAGCACTGCTTCGAGATCCTCGTCGCTGCCTTCTTCAAAGTAATGAAAGTTGATCAGCGGGGTCTCGAGGGGATCGCTGGAGCGCAGCGAAACCTCTCCGGCGCGATTGTTGGTGTGGGCTTTGAGCACCACCCAGGAGAGACAGTTGAGCTTCTCCAGAAGTACCTTCGAGTAGCCGGGATAATATCCCTGAAAGTTGGTCAGAAGCGCCATGCAGAACAGATCGGGAGGACCCGCAGCAGATGGCGAGCGCTTGAAGATGGAGAGCAATGCTCCGTTGGTGGCGTAGATGCCGGTGCGACAGCGCTGCCATTGTGCGAACTGCGGATCGCCGGGCGCGAACTGTACCGCTTTGTACACATCCCACTCCGGAAAATCCATGCGATTCACGACGCTGACTTCATACCTGTCCTGCAGATTGCGCCCGACGCCAGGGAGATCGACGCGCACCGGGATGCCGACTCGATCCAGCACGTCGCGCGGTCCAACCCCGGAGAGCATGAGCAACTGTGGGGTATTAAAGGCTCCGCCAGCGAGAATCACTTCCCTCGAAGCGTAGACGCGATGAAGCTCACCGTTGCCCGTCGCCGGACGGGTGCTCGCGCGATAGAGGCGCTCTCCGTGAAGGTATTCCACACCAATCGCACGATTGCTTTCGTCGAACAGCACCTTGGCCACCAGGGCATTCAACTGCAGTTGGAAACGCGGATACTTCTGCGCGGTGTCCAGAACCCTCTCTCTGGTTCCGGTCCTGGCATGGTTTCGGGTCGTGAGGGGCGTGTAGCAGATGCCGGAGAGATGCTCGGTTTCAGGGCGCCAGTCATTGGGATCAGCCCAGCTTTCCAGCAGACCGTCGAGGCTGCGCAGAGGATCTCCCGAAGCTAACAGCTCCTCTTTGGCGCAGTATGCAATCGCATCGAAGAGGCTTCTATCCTCAATCGCCGCATCTGGAATCGCTTTTTCACTCCGCAGCCATCCCTTCCAGCCATGCCGTGTGGGATTGATGCCGAGTTTGGAGAGCAGACGATAGAGCGGGCGGTGATGGCAGTCCTCGAGCCGCTCGAAAAGCCTGCGCATGTTGTCGGGATGCCAGCTCGCATCCCCGGTCAGTTCCTGGATGTATCGCCAGTCGGAGTTCTGCGGATAGATGAGAATCTGCGCATTGTGCGCCGTGCAGCCGCCCAATGTTCCGGCACGCGGATACAAAACCCCGTCCACGTTGCGTCCATCGTGTTCGCGCACGTACTTCCAATCACGCTTCTGGATTGCGTCGTCTGCGTAATGGCGCACGAAAAAGTCCCACTTCATGGCGTCGTTTTCCGAGGCGAAGGCATGGAAGGCGGGGACGTCGTAATCGTGCGGCAGGCGATTGGCCTGGGGCTGAACGGGGTCTCCGCCGGTCAGCTGCCGGGGATCGCCGCCGGCCTCGAGCAACAGCACGGAGCATCCCGCTTCGGCCAGCCGCGCCGCCACAGTACCACCGCCCGCGCCAGAACCGACAACGATGTATTCATACTCCGAGCTTTCCGGATTCATCGCCGCTTAGGGCCTCCGCGCCGCAACGCAAAAATTGAGAGGGCAATGTTGCGATTTTACCTGCCCTCTGGACGGGCGGCAGGAGAAAAATAACCGGATACAGGCCGGACTCGGTTGTGATATCTTCAGAAACCCGGATAAGTCTGCATCTTTTTTCTGCAGTGGGTTCCCTCGCGGGCGCGGAGACTCGAAGGCCTCAGTATTCGCCGAGCCGACGGAAGAGTACCACTGCCTCATGGATGGGAGGATGCTGTGGCAACTTCAGCGCGATCCGAAGCCGCCCCAGGCTATGGCCTTCCGCCGGCCAACACCGGCAACTGGCTGCTTGACCGCATCTCGAATGCGTCCATCTGGTTTGTGCATCTGGAGCGCCGCTTCGACCCTTTCTTCCGGCCATTGTTCGACGCACTTTTTCGCGAGATCCTGACGCTGGCCGCCAACGGCCTCATCAATTTGGGGCGAACGAACGACGGGCTGAAGATCGCGGAAGAACGCCTGCAGCCGGATGAAGAGGCTCATCTCAATGACATCATCACGACGATGGGCAAGCAGATGGAGGGCCTGTGGAAGCGGGGTGATTATCAGCGTTGCGGGAACACCAAGACGCATGGAATCGTGCGCGGCGAGTTCAGCGTCCGCGATGATATTCCAGCGCACATGAAGCGCGGAATCTATGCAGCGCCGCGCACCTTTCCGGCGTGGGTGCGATTTTCCGGCCCCGGACCTTACATTACACCGGATATCGACGATGTGGGCTTCATGAGCATGAGCATCAAGCTCATGGATGTACCCGGTCCGAAGCTGATGGACGACGAGAAGTTCACGCTGGACATGTTCGGCGTATCGACACCAACATTCGTTACTGCCGATACGAAGTCCAACGCCGACCTGCAGTACTGGAGCTTGAAGAATGCCTCGATCTTCCACTTCCTCAAGTTCCGGAATCATCATGTTCTGGATCTGATCATGCAGTCGCTTTGGATCAAGACGCAGTCGAGCCCACTGGAGAGCCAGTACTTCAGCTGCGTTCCCTATCTGCTCGGGGAGGGCCAGGCCATGCAGTACTCGATGCGCTCACGGCTCAGGACGCGCACTCCGATTCCCCGCGTGCCGTTGCGGCCTCCGGACAATTATCTTCACGATGCGATGGTGGCTACGCTGGCAAAGCAGGATGTGGAGTTCGACATTTTGCTTCAGGTACAGACCGATCCGTTCAAAATGCCGATCGAGAACAACGCCGTCTATTGGTCGCCGCGGCAATCGCCCCGCGTTCCAGTAGCCGTGCTGCGCATACCACAGCAGACCTTCAACTCGCCGGCGCAGATGGCGTTCTCCAGGGTACTCTCTTACAATCCATGGCACTGCATCCCAGAGCAGCGTCCGCTCGGCAACCAGAGCCGCGCCCGGTTGCGCATGTACAAGCAGCTATCGACGTTCCGGCAGTCGATGAACGGCGTGCAACACTATGAACCGAATGGGAGCGAAACCTTTCCGGCGGCCTGACAGCATCATGGCGCTTCGAAAAAAAGAAGCGGAGGACCGCAGAAAAGCACACCGCGCCCCGGAATACCCTCTGAGGAGATTCCGGAGCGCGTGGGTGATAGCGTCATTCAGAAACTGGATTCGGCGCAGCCTGCCAGTCTCCGGGAGTGCCTTGCGCCCTGTTCTTAGTGGATGCTGGAAGCCACCACAATGGAGGCAATTACACCTGTAGCAACCGCTGCTTCGACGTAGTTGCCATCCACCAGACGCCACTCATAGCCTGCCGGCGGCCGATGCAGGTGATACGTACGGTAGTCGACTCTTTCCCCACGATCCCAATCTTCATGGCGCATGTGGTAACCCTTTCTCCACTCCTCGTGGTGCACATACGCGTGGTTATCGTGGTGATCGCGATCGTCATGGTGGTCGTCGGCGAACGCCATTCCGCCGGAGAGAATGCCTGCTAGTGCGCACAATGCTAAAGCTTTGTGAAGTTTTTTCATCGCCACTCCTGCCCATTTGGGACGCGAATTAGTGTGGTGAAGCATTTGTTCGAAAGTTGGATGCCAACAGTGAGGAATTTCGTTGTTTCTGAGGAGTGCATGGCCCAGACAGCCGACCGCGGATTGCATGCCTCGCGCTGTCGACGCGTGAGACAACCCGACTGGACCCTTCTTGCAGACGGACGAGCGGCTAGGATGGTTTCAACAAGGGCCGCTAGCCAAGGCGTTACCGGCTTTAACTTCCCCTAAATATCGGTTGGTAGGCGAGCCGGGACTCGAACCCGGAACCCTCAGCTTAGAAGGCTGATGCTCTATCCAGTTGAGCTACTCGCCCGTCAGATTTATTGTAGCGTCGAAGCGGGCGCTGCAGGTAGCGGTTCCGTTAGAGCGGAATCTGCAGTGACATGCAGAATGTAGCGGATTACCGCGCCCTCGGCCCAGTGAATGTCATTGCCGCGGCCGCCGCAGAGAAAGGCACAGTGGCCGCCGTGGCGGGATTCAGCAAAGGTAATGTACGGATTGGCCAGCAAACGCACGCGCGTTTCCGGGAATAAGCGTATGAAGGGGTCGTCCTGGGCGCAGAGCACGAGCGTAGGCACGGCGATGCGATCGACGACGCGGGCGCTGGCGACGCGGTAATAGTAATCGTCGGCATCACGGAAGCCGCAGTAGGGAGCGACGATCTTGTCGTCAAAGTCGCGGATGGAGCGGACGGGGCCGATTCCGTCGACCCGATAAATGTGCGGAAAGAGCGCCGCCTTGCGCCGAATGCGCCGCATGAGATTGCGCAAAAAATGCATTTCGTAGAGGCGATTCGCGGGCTCGTGCAGTGCATCGGCGCCGGCAGCGAGATCGATCGCGGGGCAGACAGTGGCCACAGCGACCAACGGAGGCCGGCAGACCCACTCACCGGCCAGCTTGAGCACAAGATTGCCTCCCATGGAATAGCCGATGAGGGCCACGCGGGACAGACTGAATCTGCGGGCGAAGTGCTCCACCACCGCACCGACGTCTCCCGAAAGGCCGGAGTGGTACAACGTGGGCGTGAGCTGATCAGAACCGCCACAGTTTCGCATGTTCATGCGGATCACGTTCATGCCTGCGGCCCACGCGCGGACGGCGATGCCGCGAATGTAACGTGAGTCCGATGAGCCCTCGAGGCCATGCAGAAGAACTACCGTGAGCCTGCCGCTGCGCCCGGGCTCCGGATGCCAATGGCAGTGGCAGAGAACGCGGCTTCCGTCCGAGGGATCTACCTCAACGGTCTCCTCAGTGGTGGGCAGTTGAAACGCGGGACGCGGCAGAAAGTTGCCGACGATGGTTTGCGCGTGGCCGCTCGAGAGCCACCGGCGCGGCTCGAAGGAACTGAGCCATTCCGGAATCAGAGCCGGTTTCGGGTCGAGATCAGGATGTCCTTCTACGTTTGAAATCACAGTGAGTTGAAAACGCCCGCAACCTGGAATCCGTGTTGATGAGCGGCTCGTGGCAATCGGAACTCAGAAGCCACATCCCTGCCCGTAACCTTCAGATTACACGCCGGCGAAGTCGCAGACAATGACCAAAGCATGGCGATCCTGGTTGGATACAATCGCATTGTCAAGAAACGAATAGCTGGCGGTTGCGCCTGAGTGGACCATCTCCGGCGTTGTTGCAGCGCGCTGACTCGCCGGAACTCAAGGGGAATCATGATCAAGAGAAAATGGAGCAGGCGCCGGTTTCTGCGCGATACCGCGATCTCCAGCGCATTGGTTGCCGGGCGCAGCTCTCTCAGTGCGTGGGCCGTTGAAACGGAGGAACCTTCCGCCGGTCCGATCCTCTTCTTCGAACAGCCTGCTGCCACGTGGCCCGACGCGTTGCCTGTGGGCAACGGACGGCTCGGCGCGATGATCTTTGGCGGGACGGCGAAAGAACGTCTCCAGCTGAATGAGGAGACCGTGTGGATGGGCGAGAAGCGCGACCGCAACAATCCCCAGGCAAGCCGCACGCCGGAAGTACGCGAACTGCTGATGGCCGGCAAAGTGCATGAAGCAGAAGCGCTCGCACAGCAGGTGATGATGGGCACTCCGCAACGGCTGCCCTGCTATCAGACGCTGGGCGATCTCTGGCTCGAGTTCGATGATGTTCCCGCGGAGGTGAGTGACTATCGGTTGGAGCTCGATCTCGACGAGGCTGTGGTCAAGACACGCTTCACTGGAAATGGGGCGCATTTCTCGCGTGAGATTCTCAGTTCAGCGCCGCGCAACGTGATTGCTGTGCGTCTTGAGTCGAATCGGCCCATGTCGGTGACGGTGAAGCTTGACCGGCCGGCACATAGCGAAACCAAAGCGGAGGATAACGATCGACTGGTGATGACCGGTTCAGCGCGGCCGGTGAAGCCGACGACGGATCCGGCAACCGAAGAGCGGCAGGTGGGAGTTGCGTTCCGCGCGGAGGTGAAAGCAATTGCGGAAGACGGCAAGGTGCAGGCACAAGGCAACTCGCTGCGGGTCGAAAGCTCCCGCGTCATCACATTGCTTCTCACCGCAGCAACGGATTTTCGCGAGCATGACTACGCCGGCATGAAGGCAGCCTGCGCGCGCAATCTGCGGGCTGCCTCAGCAGAAACATACGCGCAGCTCCGCGCCGAGCATGTAGCCGACTATCGAAGCTACGCGCGGCGCGCCGATCTTGGCTTGCTTGACAGTCCTGACCCACTGCGCGACGTGCCTACGGACAAGCGCATGCAGCGCGTGAAGGATGGAGGCGAAGACCCGGGCCTGATTGCCACGTATTTTCATTTCGGCCGGTACATGCTGATCTCCAGCAGCAGGCCGGGGACGTTGCCGGCAAACCTGCAGGGAATCTGGAATGAGAGCCTCGATCCACCGTGGGGGTCGAAGTTCACGGTCAACATCAACACCGAGATGAACTACTGGATGGCCGAGAGCGCGAATCTGCAAGAACTGCACGCGCAGTTGTTTGACCTGCTCGACAGCACGCGGCCGTTCGGCTCGGAGACGGCCCGCAAGTACTACAAGGCGCGTGGATTTGTAGTTCATCACAACACTGACCTCTGGGGTGATTCCGTTCCCGTGGATCACGTACAGGCTGGCGTGTGGCCGATGGGTGCAGCGTGGATCTCGCTACATCTGTTTTCGCATTACGCTTATTGTCTCGACAAGTCTTTCCTCCGTGACCGCGCCTACCCGCGCATTAAAGAGATTGCCGAATTTTTTCTCGACTACCTCGTGGAAGCGCCGGACGGCGGCCTGCGCAGCGGACCCAGCCAGTCTCCGGAAAACAGATATCGTCTTCCGGACGGAACCACCGCCAGCCTCTGCATGTCGCCGGCGATGGATACGGAGATCATCCACGCCATTTTCGATCGCGTGCAACGGATGAGCAAAATTCTCGGCGTGGATGAAGATCTGCGCGCACAAGTTGTAGCGGCTTCCAAGCGGCTTCCACCTTTCAAGATTGGCAAAACCGGGGCGCTGCAGGAGTGGAACGAGGATTACGACGAGAACGAGCCCGGGCATCGCCACATCTCGCATCTCTTCGCACTCTATCCGGATCACCAGATCACGCTGCGCGAGACGCCGGAGTTGGCAAAGGCGGCGCGCGCTACGCTCGAACGCAGGCTCTCCAACGGCGGGGGCAGCACCGGTTGGAGCCGCGCGTGGATCGTCAACTGCTGGGCGCGGCTGGAAGACGGCGAAGCCGCGTATCAGAGCGTGCTCGCTCTTTTGCGCAATTCCACACGCAACAATCTCTTTGACGTGTGCGGCGTCAAAGCGAACTCACCGTACCAGATTGACGGAAATCTTGGCGGAACGGCGGGGCTGATCGAGATGCTATTGCAGAGTCATGGGGGCGTGGTGCGCTTGCTGCCGGCGTTGCCAAGGGCGTGGCCGGCGGGAAGCTTTCGCGGACTCCGGGCACGCGGCGGTATCGAAGTTGACTGCGTATGGCGCGAAGGCAAAGCGGCCAAGGCGACGCTGCGCGCCAGCGTCGATAGTCCGGTCACGCTTGCGGTGCCTTCCGGACAGAAGATCCTCACTGTGACGAAAGATGGAAAGAGTCTGACCTTGCAGAGAGCGGCGGACGAAAAGGTGACATTCGAGCTCAAGGCCGGCGACCGATGCACTGTCGCCTTCGCGTGAGTGCGGCGTGATCCTAAGCCTGGGCGCTCCAGTGACTTGCTGGCGCCCGTAGATATCGAAGGCTGGCGCATGTGGGCGACCACACGGGCTGGGTCAAACCGGCGATTGTCTTATTGCGCGGGTTGGCTCAGGTCGTAGCTCTCCGCGGTCGCACCCCATGGCGCATGCAGCGGCACAACGGAAATGGTGAGATCGTGTGAGTCGAAGATCCACACTTCGAAGTCTGCTACGGTCTCTGCAGTCATGGGTTGAACGGGCTCATTGTGCATGTTCATTTTTGATCATTCTCCTCTCTGATGGCTCGATCACGCATCCACAAAAGCTGCGCATAAGCGATCCATCAAAAGGGCCCATCATCGGCATCCAACCTGAGGCCGGATGCGATTTCGTACTTTCAATTTAGCCAGAAGTGCACGCGTGATTCCATTGGACAAAGGTATTAACTGACACGATCGTATGGGTGAGGAATCCGCACGAAGTGGTAGCCCGGCACAGGAGCTGAAACAATAGCGCGTGCCGCTCGAGTGGCACGAGCACGTTGTCCAGGATGATTTCCCACGAATGCAGAGGCCTCTGCCGGACTGTTACTCTGCACGGCGACTGTCGCCAGAGTCTGCGTCAGGCGGAGCCTGGCCGCCATCTTTACCAGCGCAGCGAGGGAATCGGCCTTCATCTTGCGCATGACGTTACCGCGATGTGCCTTCACAGTGATCTCGCTGATGCCGAGTTCCCCACCCACTTGCTTATTCAGCAATCCAGCGACCACTAGCGTCATGACCTCGCGCTCACGGGGAGTGAGCGATCCGAAGTCCTCTCGAAGCACCTGCAGTTCGGTTTCGCGATTGAGCACCGCCTCACTGCGCTTGATGGCCTGCCGAATCGTATTCACCAGCACCTCACCATCGAAGGGCTTAGTCAGGAATTCGAAGGCACCGCACTTCATCGCTCTCACGGTCATGCGGATATCGCCCTGACCGGAGAGAAAGATGATGGGCATCTCGAAGCGATCGCCCGCGACACGTTCCTGCAGCTCGAGACCATTCAGACCCGGAAGATCCAGATCGAGGATGAGACAGCAGGGTACGGCACTGCGAGGACAGGCGAGAAACTCCTTAGCGGACGCAAATGTCTCAAGCCGGCAACCAATCGAGAGAATCAGCTGCTCCAGCGATTGGCGCACTGAAGTGTCGTCGTCAATGATGAAAATGAGGGGAGTGAGAGCGTGCGACATGGATGACCTCACTTGGTTAGGGGCCGCGGTTGCGGAAGTCACTGTAGCGTTCGAATGCGCCGGCACCGGGGAGGCCTGCAGGTCGATCGAAAAGACCGGTTGCTTGCCCCCAGCGGGCGCATGACCGGATTGCTTGAATCGCCAGGCGTTCTTCAGCGACGAAGTGATTGTGACTCGTGCGCAGCCGCAGGGAATCCCCAAATCGAGTAGTATTTGTACTCCACGGAGGGCAAGAAAATGCCTCATCCAAGGGTGGAATTCTCCAGGCGAGCGAATGACAATTTAATGACACTTTATGGCATGAGAGACTGCAGCATGAAAGAAGAGGCTCGAAGCACCACTGATCGCTTTGGAGGGTCTATTTATAGGCCTTGATCCTGCACCCGATGAGCAGGTGCAGGGTGGCAACAATATCAGGAATCTTCCGCCAGGCAGGTTGCCTGTACGAAGGCAGGCAGCGGTTCCTTGCGGGGTCAGGGCGCTGCGGGCCGCATCTGCCGAGCAAGGATTCGCAATAACTGCTGCGGGTTTGCAGGGCTGAGTGCAGCCTTTTAGGCGGCGCGAGGTACAACTCCCCGCTTTCTTCCGCGGTTTCTGCAACCGGTTGCGATGAGCCGCTGGCGCGCACGGTAAAGCCTGGCCTTTACTGCGGCCTCAGAGATCTTCAAGGTGCGTGCGATCTCTTTCAGTGAACAATCGTGCGCTGCCATCAGCAGCGCTGTGCGCAGAGTGGGTTCAAGTCTTTTGATGGCGCGCATCATATACATGCGCCGTTGCTGCTGGTCGCAGATTTGTTCCGGGTTCAGGCCGGGATCCCTGATCTCGTAGGTGGAGCTCTCTTCGCCGTCAGGGGAAATCTCGACGGATACTTCGGCGCGCGTGCGGCGTTTGCGAAGCAGCATCAACGCCGAATTGATGGCGATCCGAGTCAGCCAGGAATAGAAACTGGATCGGCCTTCAAAGCTTTGAAGAGAAGCATACGCCCGTAGAAACGTATCCTGCAGGGCGTCCTCAGCATCTTCATTGTTCTTGGTAATGCCCATGATGGTGCGGAAAATCGGACGGGAGTAAATCCTTTGAAGCTCTGCGAAAGCGGCTGGCGATCCGTTCCGCGCCGCAGACACGAGTTGCTCATCACACAGCACCTGCCGGCGCTGGGTCGCGAAGTCAGAAGAGATGTGGGGATGCATTCCATTCATGACTTGTGCTCCTTGGTCTGATCTTGGGTGAAGACGCCGAACGTTGCACGCTAGCTGACAGCACACATGGGCGCGCAGGGCATCGGGTATAGCTTCTGCGCAGATTTGGACTGGTTGGGCGAATACACTTCCACGCTGAACGAGACACTTGCCTCGAGTCGGATCAATGATTGGCTCTGGCGGTTACACGAGCTGCTACAGGCTTCGGCATGTGACAATGCCATTCCCTGATTCGTTCACAGCTGTTCCATACGCAGGATCCGTGCTATGTGCTTTGCGTTCTGGACAGCTCTTGTGCACTTTGCTCAGTTCCGTTGTGATTCGAATCACAATTGAGATTAGGCCAGAAACGTTGAATCAAATCTATTAGACGAAGGTATTAACCGATACTTTCGTCCAATCGATGTGCTTCCGCATTGCCGGCGTAGTTTCCCTTCCACTCATCCGAACTGCTGAGACCGCATCATGCGAATCCGGCCTGATGGACGAGGCCTGTCGACGTGGCTACGATTCGGGAGGACCGCACCGAAGGTGCTGCACGATGCTCAATTCCCTTCCGTCAGCGGCACCACGTCGCGCGCCGCCACGGCGATGTACAGGCCGGTCCCCAGAATGAGCGCTCCTCCCAGCAGCACATACACTCCCGGCTTGTCATGCCAAACCAGGTACGACACCAGCGCGCCGGTCACCAGTTGCGTGTAGTGGTACTGCGACACATTCGCCGCGGACGTGTGCTTTACCGCAATGTAGAAGCACAGCGTGCCGAGCGCGCAGAACAAACCCATGGCAAACAGGCCCGCTGTCAACCGCAATGTCAAGGGTTCGGCATGCGCCAGGGTCATAAGCGCAAAGCCTGCTGCCGCCGTGACCAGGCCGGAGAAAAATGCCAGGCTCTCGGGTCGCTCCGTGCGGGTGAGCACACGCGACCATACCATATTCACCGAGAAGCATGCGACGCACGCCATGCATGCGCCGAAGCCGATCCAATCGCCTTCCCTGCCGGCACTCCACGGATGCACCGCGATCACCACGCCCACAAATCCTGCTCCAATGGCCGCCGCCTTCTTCCACGAGAGCCCTTCGCGCAGGAACACCGCCGAGAGCAGCGCAATCACCATCGGCGCCATGAAGATAAGGACATAGAACAGCGTTAGGGTCAGATGCCGCAGGGCGATCACCACGCATACGTTGTTGGCCATATCCAGCCACGCCCGCGCCACCTGACGGTCTAAACGATGTGGCCGAAGGACCTGCACCTCGCGGCGCGCCATCGCATAGATCGCCAGAAATACGGCCATGAACAGCCCGAGAAACGCGACCATTTCATAAGCCGGCAAGTCCGACTGGCCTACCAACTTGATCGCGCTGTCCGCCAGGACCCAAAAGGTGAAACCGGCCAGGGCAAACCCGATCGCCTCTAAATCCGAAACTCTCGTTCCCTGCTTCCACATCTATCTTTCAACCTACACGAACCACACCCCGACCCGTCGCAGATGCGAGGACGTTTCGGGGTATCGAGTTCTTTGCGGGTGGCGGCGTTGGGCGAATGCGATCTGCCGGTTTCAGGGAGCAGATTCTTTTCGGTAACCGATCTGGAACTTGTGGGATCGAAGGGCCAGGATATCTCGTCGGAGACCGCACTACAGTCCCGACTGCAACACATTGAGGGTCAAGGCAACTCCGAGCGCAGGTATCGACAAGTTGCCTCGGAGGGGGTTCTTCCGAGATTAAAGGCTATTGAGAAGGGAGAGGTATGAGCGCTACGCAAAATGCTGGTTCGTCCGAGGTATCTCGAAAGAGTGAAGTCGAAGACCACGATCTCGTAATTCTAGGCGTCGGAACAGGCTCGACACTCGCGGCATGGACATTCGCAGGAGAAGGAAAGCGCGTTGCCGCTATTGACCGCAGGTATATCGGAGGATCGTGTCCCAATATTGCTTGCCTGCCCAGCAAAAACATCATCCACAGCGCGAAGGTTGCGTCCTATGTACAGAGAAGCAAAGAGTTTGGCATCGTACACGATGGCATCACGATTGCTATGGCCGGCGTCCGCGAGCGAAAACGCGCCATGGTGCGCGGATTGAACGCCGTCTACCTGAACAACTACAAGAAGACAGGTGCGGAGTTCATTCTCGGTACCGGGCGTTCAAGGTGCCCATGGAGTCGAATCTGCGGGCGCACACGCTCTCGGAGACGCGTGGATTTGTGAAGGCGCTGGTCGAAGCCGAGGGCGATCGCATCCTCGGTTTCACGGCATTCGGCGTGGGTGCCGCGGAGATCCTTTCCGCCGTCCAGATTGCGATGAATGCAGGTGTGCCGTATACCACGCTCCGCGATACGATTTTGACTCACCCAACCTTGGTGGAAGGACTGATACCCCTGTTCTCATCTACGCCCGTTCCAGTCACACCGGTCGAGTTCAAGCCGGAGGCGGGACTGACGGAGATGCCCGATCAGCTGGTAGGCAGATGATGCCGGCGCAGCCGGTCAATCAAGTTGTCCATTGAATGAACCGCGATCAAACGTTCCCAACTTCGCCAGTCGTCCACCGGCGAGCGGGACAAGCGGCGCCTCGAGGTCTTCGGCTTTTTAGTGCTAATTCAGGACAATTGCACAGAATCGCGA
>Ga0335073_10004101_pt1 | contig 20387 bp, 16 predicted proteins | sample Lox_Sample_22_FD_207093 | JGI IMG/M metagenome (GOLD analysis project Ga0335073, IMG submission 207093) | Soil microbial communities from Loxahatchee National Wildlife Refuge, Florida, United States - Lox_Sample_2.2 | ecosystem: Environmental > Terrestrial > Soil > Wetlands | place: USA...
GCCTCCCAGCCCACCGGCCGCGGCTTCGCGCCGAGCAGGGCGCGAACGGCGTCGATTTCGCTCACGGCCACGGGAGATCCTTCCTGTTGCGGCGGCGCACTGTATCCCCACTCACCGCAAAACGCATTTGAGCCCATCGCGCTCGGCTAGGATCGGCAGAAGCTGGTGGAAGATGACCTCCGCGGCACGTTCGTTGCCCGCTTCGGTGAAATGGACGATGTCCAGATATAGGTCGCCGTCCCATTGGCCGTCGAGGCTTTGCGTCGTGTCAATAAGGGGCACGCCCTCTTCCTTGCTCAAGAGCCTGACCATGCGATTATGGGCGGCGTTGGCGGCGAGAATGTCGTCGATCGGCTTGAACACGGCGCCGTAGAAATCCTTGACCTCGCGGGGACTATGCTCGCTGATCGCCATGCTTGCGTTGACGAGCGCAACGTCCGCGCCGCTGGCGCGGGCGAGCGCGATCAGCTTGCGATAGTCCCCAGCGTAGCGGCTCTTCAGCAATTCGGCGTCCGTCATCGGCGGCAGCGCCGCCGGCCGCGCCTCGGCCGAATCGCGGCCCCGCAAGTCGTGCGCCGCGCGCTCGATCGTCAGCACAGCGCTGCCGATAAGCGCCGAGGCCCGCGGCCTGACGCCAGGCTCAATCGGTTCGGGGACTCGCCTCAAACCCAGCGCCAGTAGGCCGTTCATGCCGTGGGCGCTCAGAATCAGATCGGGCTTGAGCGGCAGGATGTCGCGGCGCATCCGCTCGAGATTGTCCTCGAGCGTATAGGCCTCCGTCCCGGCGTTGACGACCTCGACCTTGCGACCGCATTCGGCATCCTGGTCGAAGAGAGCCTGTAGCAGTTCCGGCCAGGGCTTCTCGCCGTCGCGCAAAGTCGGCCCGAAGGTCTGCGACTCGCCGAGGGCGAAAATGCGAAAGGCGTCGCCCTTGTCGGGCGCGAGGTCCGGTCCACGAAAGCCGAGGTTGTTGATCCGGATCGTAGTGTCGAACATCCGTCCGGAGGAGCCCGGAACGAGCACAAACGGCAGCTTCTTCAGCGGGTCTGGCGCATCGATCTTGGACCTTATGCCGTCTTCCCGGATCCACTCGTTGAGATAATAGAACCACCAGACCGCGAACGCGGTCGGATTGGTCGCTGCGGCGCGATAGGAATAAGTCGGCTGGGCAATGGTGGCGGTGAGCGGCAATCCGGTCGAATTGCGGTAGAGAGCGTCGGCGAACGGCAGCGCGATCGCGAACAATACGAAGGCGCGCGCTGCCGCGGCGAGCGCCCCCTTCGAAAGGGGACACGCTTTTTCGCTCAGCGCGAGAACGAGGACTGCCGTCGCGACGACCAGGCCATAGAACGCGTAGGGCTCATTGGCCATGAAAGCGTTGCGAGCGAGGACGCCGGCGGTGACTGCCGCGAGCGCAAGCGCAATCGAAAGGAGCGAGGGACGAAAGCGAGCCTCGCGGCGCGCAGCAGCGATCGCCGCGGCGGGCGCCCGCCCTGGAGCGGTATAATAGGGCCGCGCAGCCAGGATCGGCCGCTCGAAACCAGCAAAGAAGATCGTCGACAGCGCGAGGATCAGAGCAAGATAGATCGCGAGCTGCAGCAAGAGCGGCGCGGACGCGATCCTCGGCTTCAACGTCATGACGACGATGAGGTGAAAGAGATAGACCGAGTACGAGATGCGGCCGAGATAAAAGCTGAAGCCTCTGACGAAACGGCCGCGGAAGGCACCCTCAGCCTGCCGGAAGACGCCGACACAGGCCATGCCGAACGCCGCCGAGATGAAGGGAAACGCCTGCTGCGCCAATGCGCCGCCGCTGACAGCCAATATCGCGACGGCGAGCTCGGCTGACGCGACAAGGGTAAAGAGCGCGATGAGCGCGCCAAGGCGCTTTCGGCCGCTGGCGTCGTCGAGCACAAGCGGGGGAAAGCGCTCGAGCGCGAGATAAAGCAGGAATCCCCAGACGATCGAGTCGATCCGAAAGAGCGTGACCCGCCGGACGTTCAAGTCCCAATCGTGCGGCGCGAGCGCAAACCTCAGAGCCGACACCACGACAATGACCAGAACCGCAAACGCCGCCTCGAGCCGCCGATCGCGTTGCCTGAGGAGCATGGCGACCACAAACAGCGCTGGCGCGAACAGCGCGTAGAACCATTCCTCGACCGCCAGGCTCCAGGCGACCGGATAGAAGTCCGTGCGATTGGCGGAGACGAAGAGATTCTCGACGTAGAAAAGGTAACGCACGAAGTCGGCGGTCAGGAGATTGCCGGTCAGGAGCGCGATGACGACAAGCGCGACCAGATAGGGCGGTATGGTGCGCATCCAACGCCGGACGAGGAACACGCAGAGATTGCGCCAGGGCTTTCCAACCACCCAGTCGACAATCTGCGGCGCGAGCACGAAGCCGCTGAGGACGAAGAAGATTTCGACGCCGGCGATTGCGGAGGCTTCCGCGAACGACTGAAACGGCGCATTGAGGGTCAGGTAGTGGGGAATCGCGACCGCGAACGCCGCGCCTCCGCGCAGGAGATCGAGGGAGGCGCTGCGCTTCATCTCGGCGCGGTATAGACGAACGGGGCGTTGAGGGTTTGACCGGCGAGCGCGAACAGGACCACGAACGCCGCGAGACAGATAAGCGCCGCTGTCGCCCAGGGCCCCTTTAGAAGCCGGAGGGCAAATTCAACCATTTCGATCAGATCTCCGTTGCGAAAGGTCTCATTGCGGCAGCAGATGGTTGCGGCCGCCGTCGTTCACCAAACGCCGCCTACCCCATCCCGACGCGTCTGTCATGCCGCGGCTCGGGCCGCCGTCGCCGCAGGGTAATCTCGCGCCTGTCAGACTTCGCGGACGGCGGCACGAGCGCGCCCGTACCTGTCGCTCTTTGGATGAAAGCAGAAGCGCGCGGGCGCTGAGCCAAGCGCCGAAGTCCCGGCCGTCGGTATTCGGTCGCTCTCCATCTTGCCGCGGTCGGTCTTTACTGCGGCGCGGGAGCCAATCCGCCCAGCGGAAGGCCGAGCGGCCTGAGGAAGGTCTTGACGCGGTCGCTGGCCGCCGCCAATGGCGGCGCTCCCTTGGCGCGTGTATCGTGCATGGCGGTCGCCGCCTGCCGATCCTCATCGCTCGCCAGCTCGAAATCGCGCTGATAGAGGTCGCGTATCCACGCCTCCTTCGGATCCGGCGCCGCGTCCTTGGCGAATTCGAGCCACATCAATCCTCGGGCCCGCTGATGCGGGACGCCATCGCCAATGAACAGCATGTGGCCGAGCAGCGCTTGCGACGGCGGATGGCCCTTTTCGGCGGCCACCGCCAGCCAGCGCACGGCGGCGATGTTGTCCTTGGCGACCCCGCCGGCGCCGACGAGATACATGTGGGCGAGATTATACTGGGCGTTCGGATCGCCGAAGATGGTGGCCGCGTATTGAAAAAGTTCGTGCGCACGGCGCGGATCGGCCCTGACGTCGCTGTTGGGAATCCCGTTCAGGCAATAGACCCCGACGGCGACAAAGGCGTTGGAGATCGCGCCGAGGTTTCGTCGATCGGGCTGATCCTCGTCGTAGTCTTCGACCATCTGGTTGAAGTAATGGTACGCCTTCACGTCGTCGCGCGGCACGCCGTCGCCGTCCGCGTACATCTCTCCGAGTTTCCAGCGCGCGATCGCCTGGCCGCCCTCCGCCGCATAGGTAAGAGCGGCGACCGAGGCGACCGCGTCCCCGGCTCGCAAGTCGTCGACGCCGACGCGCAAAGCCTGCTGCGGGTCGGTGAAGTTTCCCGGGATCTTCTCCGGCGCGTTCGACGTCGAGCCGTCGAAGGCAAAGGCCGGCGCAAGCCCGAACGACAGTGTTCCAATGACGGCGAATGCGAACCGGCGGCGCAATGGCGCCTCAATAAACCGAACCTCCGCACACGCGAACACGCGCATATCGATCCCGAGCTGCCATCCGGCCGCGTCGCGGTCCATCGGCGGCGCTCGCGACACGGACGACTTCCGTCATCAATGCGTTCGAAACTGCGAGCCGTTTATGGCGCAATCGCGGCGCATTCCAGCCGGAATCTCGGACTCAAGAGACTTGCGGCCAAGCTGTTGCGCAAAAGCAACAATATGGCGCCGCGACGATGCCTTCAGACGCCCTCCAGACGCTGGCGCGCGGCGTTAAGCTTAACGAGCCGCGCCTGAAACGTCTCGAGCCGGAACTCGTGTTCGGCGATGATGTCTTCCGGCGCCCGGGCGACGAAGTCAGGGTTGCCGAGCTTGGCCTCGACCTTGGCGATTTCCTGCCGCTCCCGCGCGATCTCTTTGTCGAGGCGCGCCCTTTCCGCGTGAAGATCGACGACGCCAGCAAGCGGCAGCGCGACGGCTTCGCCGCGCACCACGAGCTCAAGTGCGCCGGGCGGTGCGGCTGCGGCCGTTTCGACCGCACTGACGCGAGCAAGACGCCCGATGCTCTCGCTCCAGGCGCGGGCGCTCGATTCCGCCCGTCCGCTCGGGGCAACGAGAACGAGCGGCGTCTGCGTCGCGGGCGGCACGCCCATTTCCGATCGCACCGAGCGGATCTCGGCGATCAGATCGACCACCCAGCCGATTTCGGCCTCGACCTCCTCGTCGACCTCGAAGCCCTGCGTAGGCCACGGCCCGAGCGCCAGCGGACCCTCGCGGTGAGGCCCGGCTTCGCCCTTGATCGCCCAAAGCTCCTCGGTGACGAACGGCATAAACGGATGCATGAGGGCGTAGATCGTATCGAGGACATGGGCGATCGTCGCCTGGGTCTCGGCCCTGACCGCCGGGTCCGCGGGCCCTTGCAGCACCGGCTTGGCGAGTTCGAGATGCCAGTCGCAGAACACGCTCCAGACGAACCGATAGATGCTGTTGGCGGCGTCGTTGAAGCGATAGGCTTCGATCGCGAACGCGGTTTCCGCCGCCGCCTTGGCGGCCTCCCCGAGAATCCAGCGGTTCAAGGGCTCGCGCGCGGCGGCGGGGTCGAATCCCTCGATCCGGGCGCAGCCGTTGAGTTCGGCGAAGCGCGAGGCGTTCCAAAGCTTGGTGGCGAAGTTGCGGTAGCCTTCGATCCGGGCCTCGCTGAGCTTGATGTCGCGCCCCTGCGCCGCCATTGCCGCCAGGGTGAAGCGCAGGGCGTCGGCGCCGAATCGGTCGATGAGGTCGATCGGGTCGATGACGTTGCCCTTCGACTTCGACATCTTCGCCCCCTTCTCGTCGCGGACGAGGGCGTGGATGTAGACGTCGCGGAACGGGATTTCGTTTTGAAAGTGCAGTCCCATCATCATCATCCGCGCGACCCAGAAGAAGATGATGTCGAAGCCGGTGACGAGCGTGTCGGTCGGGTAGAAGCGCTTTAGTTCAGGCGCCTCGTCCGGCCAGCCGAGGGTCGAGAAGGGCCACAGCGCCGAGGAGAACCAGGTGTCGAGCACGTCCTCGTCGCGCCTGAAGGCCTCAACGAGCCGCGCCGGATCGGTCGCGAGCGCCTGAGCTTCGCTTTCCGTCAAAGCGCCGCGCTCGACGCCGTCGGCGAGCGCGGCGGCGTAGGCCGCTTCTTCGGTCTCCTCGACGTAGAGCGCGCCCCAGGGGGCGTACCAGGCCGGAATCTGATGCCCCCACCAAAGCTGGCGGGACACGCACCACGGCTGGATGTTCTCGAGCCAGTCGAAATAGGTCTTCTCCCAGCTCTTCGGCGTGAACTGGGTCTTGCCCTCGCGCACCACGTCGACCGCTGGGCCGGCGAGCGCCTTGGTGTCGACGTACCACTGGTCGGTGAGCCAGGGCTCGATGACGGCGTTCGAGCGGTCGCCGTGCGGCACGGCGTGTGCGTGCGGCTCGACCTTGGCCAAAAGGCCGGCATGGGCCATCATCTCGACAATCCTGAGCCTGGCGACGAAGCGGTCCTGGCCGTCGACCTCGGCGATGAGCCGCGCGTGGTCGTGATCGCTCTCCACGCCTTCGAAGAACTCGAGGTTGCCCTTGAGCGTGACGCGCGCCTGGGCGTCGAGGACATTGATCGGCCGCGCCCCCTCGGCCTCGTGCCGCTTGCCGACCTCGAAATCGTTGAAGTCGTGCGCCGGAGTGATCTTGACCGCGCCCGTGCCCTTCTCCGGATCGGAGTACTCGTCGGCGACGATCGCGATCAGCCGACCGACGAGGGGTAGACGAACCCGTTTGCCGATCAGATGCTGGTAACGCGGATCGTCCGGATGGACCGCGACCGCCGTGTCGCCGAGCATCGTCTCGGGCCGCGTGGTGGCGACGGTCACCCGTTCGCCGGTCCCTTCGCCGTCGGCGTCCACGACCGGATAGTCGAACTCATAGAGATGGCCATTCGGATTCCTGGCCAGCGCCCTTGCGAGCCCGGCGACGTCGAGCGGCGCGCCGCTCCCACGCGACCACTTGAACGAGCCCTTGGCCTCTACCTGCACGACCTCGAGGTCGGAGATCGCGGTCTGGAAGTTCGGGTCCCAGTTGACGAGCCGCTTGTCCCTGTAGACGAGGCCCTCGCGATAGAGTTGGACGAAAACTTTGGCGACCGCGCGCGAGAGGCCCTCGTCGAGCGTGAACCGCTCGCGGCTCCAGTCGCATGAGGCGCCCAGGCGCTTGAGCTGGGTGACGATCGCGCCGCCAGATTCCGCCTTCCATGCCCAGACGCGCTCGACGAAGGCCTTGCGGCCGAGCGCCCGCCGGTCCGGCTCTTGGCGCTCCATCAGCATACGCTCGACGACCATCTGGGTCGCGATGCCGGCGTGGTCGACGCCCGGCTGCCACAAAACGTCGCGGCCGTTCATCCGCCAGTAGCGGCAGAGGATGTCCTGCAGCGTGTTGTTGAGCGCATGGCCCATGTGCAGATTGCCGGTGACGTTCGGCGGCGGAATGACGACGCAGTAGGGCCGCGCAGACGCCCGCTCCGGGCGCCCTGCCAGGAACGCGCCCGTCTCCTCCCAAAGCGCGGAGACACGCCCTTCGACCGCAGCGAAGTCAAACGATTTGTCCATCATGAAATTCCGGTTGCCCCGCCGGGCGGGGCCGGAGGCCTCAGGCGCCGAATTCCGGACGCCGCTGCGCTATAAACGCATCGTTGCAGCTCAAGTCAACGCACGATCTCGGGCCCGGGCCGGGCTAGTTCCGCCCGCGCGCGACCCGCTGGATTTCCGCCCGCACCAATCGCTCGACGATCGCCGGCAGGTTCTCGTCCAGCCATTGTTTGAGCATCGGGCGCAACATCTCGCGCACGAGGCTGTCGGCGACTTCGGCGCTGCGCGCCGCGAGACTGGCCGACAAGGCGCCGAACGACGTCGTCACGGCTTCGTCCGCCTCCGGTGAGAGGAGCGGCTCCCCGTCGCTGAGCGTCGCGTCGGCCGCGGATTCGGAGTTGGCTAGGTCCGGACGACGCCATACCACCGTGGGCGGGTTCGCATCCGGCCGCTGGGAGGGCGCGGCCGCGTTGCGGCGCGGCGTCTGAGCTTCCTTCGAATAGACGATTTGCGGCGCGGGCGTGAGAGCCGGCCCCGGCGGAGCCGGTTTGGACGCCGCGGTCTCGGCGGGCTCGCGTTCGTCGGCGATGATGTTGCGGATCGAGGCCAGAATCTCTTCCATCGACGGTTCGTGGGCGCGCTGGGCGCGGCGGATCGCGTCGAGGTCGCGATCGTCGGAAGTCGAATTGATTGCGCTCATCGGACCGCCCTGCCCCATTCATGGGACCCCCATGTCACGCGTCTTGCACAACTCCGGAATCAAACAGCGCTCTCGCCGATGGCCGAATCGGGCGCGCGACGCCAACCACGATAATCGTTCCGAGCCGGCGCCGGCAAGCGGCGCGCGAAAGCGACGGGGCTTCACTGGCCGCTTGGCGTCCTGAGCCCAATCCACTTGTTCTTGACCTGATCGAAATGCACCCGCGGGTCATATTCGGCGACCGCAAGGCCAAGGGTCGGAATATTGAGGCGGCCGACCGCCGACAGCAGCGAATAGGAATTGACGACCTGATCGTGCTCGGCCTGGACCAGCGTCGTCCGCGCCTGCAACAGCGCCTGCTGGGCGTTGAGCACGTCCAAAGTCGTCCGCTGGCCGACCTTGGCCTCTTCGCGCACGCCGGTCAGCGCCACTTCATTGGCTGAGACGGCGGCGCGCGCCGCGCGCACGACGCCGACCGAGGCTTGATTGAGCCCCCAGGCGGCGACGACGTTCTGGCGGATCTGGTCGCGCGCCGAATCCGCCTTCAGCTCCTGGACAGTCAAACCTTCCTTGGATTGCCGAACCGTGGCGTATTCCGCGCCGCCCTGATAAATCGGAATGGTGACCTGGCCAATGATCGCGGCATTAAACGCCCGCTGACCCGGAGTGTTGTTGACGTCGAACGCCTGAGCGGCGGAAGCCGTCACGCTGACCTGGGGGTAGAGAGCGCCTTCGGCGATCTTGATCTGCAGCTGCGCCGCGTCGACGCCATCGAGCAAGGCCGTGATCGCCGGATGCTCGACCTGAGAGATCGTAATCGCGTCGGGCAAAGTCTTCGGCAGCGGCCGCACGATCGGCTTGACGGGGGAGAGGCTCGTCGGCTGGTCGCCGATCACCTGGCGGTACCGTGCCACGACGGCTTCAAGCGTCGCTTCGGCGCTAAGCGCTGTCGCCTGTGCGCTCGCGAGGCTCGCCTCCGCCTGAGCGACGTCAGTCCGGGTCACTTCGCCGACGGTAAATCGGTCACGCGTCTCGCGCAGCTGCTCCTGCAAGACCTCGACATTGTTGCGGTCGAGGTCGAGGATGGCGGTGTCCTGGAGCACATCCATATAGGCGGTCACGCCTGAGAGCAGGGTGTTCTGCTCGGTGTTGCGCAGCTGCTCGCGCGCGCCCATCACCTGGGATTCGGCGCTGCGGATCCGGTTGATCGTCTGGTAGCCGTCGAAAATGGTCTGACTGGCCTGCACCCCGTAGCCGCGGGGGGCGGTGCCCAGGGCAAAGTCCACCTCAGGCTCAGGGGGGAGGATCAGGTTGCCGTTGGTGTGCTGGATTCCGATGTTGCCGTTCGCGCTGATTCTCGGCAGATAACCGGCATTCGCCTGGGGGACGCCTTCGTCGGTCTGGCGGACCGCCGCACGCTGCGAATTGATGTCGGGATTGGTCAGGTAGGCCTTGATGAGAGCGCCGCTGATCGTCTCCGCCCGGCCCGCTCCGGCGCCGATCGCCGCCAAACCCGAAATCGCGAGCAGAGCCGCACGGAAGGCGCGCCGCGGCCGTGCGCGACAGGATGCGCCCCGCTCCGGAAATGCGCGCAAGCCCCAAACCCTCGTCGTCACATGCGCCCTCGCCCAACGCAGATAAAGGCGGCCGGCGCCCCGTGGTCCCTTAACTCGCATGTCCAACGCAAAAATCAAAGACGCCAACCGGGCCGCCACGAAAACGATCGATCACGAAGCGCGTCCCGTCCGCTCGCGCAAGGCGGCCGGGACGGGGCATCATAGGCGATAATCCTCTCCTCGCGCCACGCGCGCATGAGCCCGCCGGCTGATCCGCGCCTATTTTTCCGCCGAGCGTCGCAAACATGAGACACCTGACATCGGCAGGACTTCTTCCGCGCCAAGTCCGAGCCTTAGAAGGCGAAGCTCACCTGGGGCTGGAAGCCGTCCAGGATGTCCGCGCGGGTCTCGAACAGCGCCCGCCGGCCGAGCGCGGCGCCTGTCTTCTCATAGAGAACCGCCTGCGACGGCTCCCCGGACGCGTCAATGCCTACGAGACGTCCCGGATCGGCGAGAAGCGCCAGAAGACTGTTCGGGAAAACAGCGAACGCCCCCTCGACGACGATGAGGTCGAAGGGCCCCCGATCGGCCACCCCCTTTTCGAGCGGCCCCTCCACCACGACGATATTCGCTCGGCTCTTGAGCTCCGCCCGCGCCGCCGCCGCGGCGCCCGGATCCGATTCCAGCAGGACGGCCTTCGCGCCCATCGCCGCGAGGATCTCCGCGCCATAGCCGGATCCGCCCGCGACATCGAGGGCGCGATCACCGGACTTGACCATCGCCGCCTGCAACATACGCGCGAGCGTCAAAGGCGGAAGCAGCTTGCGTTTCGCGCAGCCCCGGGCGGGCAATTCGCGATCGAGATAGGCGAGCGATTCAAATCCTTGCGCGACAAAGCGCTGGCGCGGCGCTTCGAGGAACGCCGCGAGCAAGGCTTTGTCGACGATACCGCCGGTCCTGAGCTGGCCGTTGACCATGTACAGACGGCGGTCGAGCATTGTTTCGGCGGAAATGTGCGCCCCCATCGCTTATGCCCGCGATGCGAAACCGCTCCCGCGCCCCGCGTCGAAATTGGCTGGAGGCCTCGCCCGGAATCGAACCGGGGTGCAAGGATTTGCAGTCCTCTGCGTAGCCACTCCGCCACGAGGCCGGCGATGAAGCCAGGCAGCATCGCGAGGCGCGGCTATAGCAAGGATTTGATGCCTGTCGCAAGGCGCTTTGGACATTCCAGTTGCTTTCGCTCACTCTCGCGCAAAAGGCGAATAACGCAACAGCGGCAGACAAAGGAAATAGGCGGCCGTGGCAACTAGGCCCCAGCCGACCCACGCGGGGGGCCCGAGGTTCTCGGCAATCGCGACCGCCGCCAGCGCGAACCACGCGACCGTCATGGCGATCGTGAGGCGGCGCAATTTGACGACCCTGAGCGGATGCACGAACACGATCGGCGTGAACATGAGCGCGGCGGCGCCGAGCAGAATGACAGCGCTTGCGATCCATGGCGGCTGAAGAACGAAGAGATAGAGAACGATAATGTTCCAGGTCGCCGGAAACCCGCGAAACCAAAGGTCTTCAGTCTTCATCCGTGTGTCGGCGAAATAGAGCGCCGAAGCGATGGTGACGATGAGCCCGATCCAGAACGAGGCCTCGGTCGGCATCAGGTCCGAGCGCCAAAGCGCGACCACGGGCACCAGTACATAGGTGAGGAAATCGATCACCAGGTCGAGCACCACTCCGTCGATGGCCGCCGCAGTCACCTTCACCCGCGCGGCGCGGGCGAGCGTGCCGTCGATCCCGTCGATGAAGAAGGCCAAGCCAAGCCAGGCGAAGCAGGCGGGGAAATTGCGCTCGATCGCGGCGTAAAGCGCCAGCACCGCCACCGCCCCGCCCGAGGCGGTGAAAAGATGGACGGAGAATCCCGCCGCGCTGGCCACGTCAACGGGCCGCTTTTCGATCGACATGCCCTGCCCTATCCGCCTCGCCGCCGGCGAATGCACGGCGCCGCCTGCGTCGGCTTGACCTTGCAGCTTCCGGCTTATCAAAGTTGCGTCGCGCCGTCTCCCCGATCGTGAGCGCGAGTTCCGCGCGCTTTCGGGAAAGCGGGCGGGAGATCAACGATGACCAACGGCAAAACGACGGGCGCGCGCCCCTCAGACGTGCTCGTTGCTGGGGCGGGGCTCGCAGGACTTGCGGCGGCTCTGGGTTTCGCAAGGGCCGGCTTCGGTGTCGTCTGCTGCGGCGCCTCGGAGCGGACCGGACGCGGTCGCACCGTCGCTCTCCTCGACCCTTCGGTCGCTTTTCTCGACGCGCTCGGGCTCTGGACGCTGCTCAAGGCCCAGGCCGCGCCGTTGCGGGCGCTGCGTCTCTTCGACGACACAGGAGGGCTCTTTCCGCCCCGCCCGGTCGAGTTCCACGCAGCGGAAATCGGACTCGATGCCTTCGGCTGGAATATCGAAAACGACCGGATGGGGGACGCCCTCGCGGCCGAGGTCGCTCGCGCTCCAGGCCTCGAGCGCATCGCCAGCGGCGTCGTGGCCTACGACTTCGTCGCCGACTCCGCCGTGCGGGCGCGGCTCGAGGATGGACGCGCGATATCGGCCCAGCTGGTCATTGGCGCGGACGGCCGGGATTCGAAAGCGCGCCGCGCCGCCTCCCTCGAAGCCCGCGTCCATGCCTACGAGCAGAGCGCGCTGACCGCGCTTCTCGCCCACCGGCTGCCCCACCGCGACTTTTCGACCGAGTTCCACACGTCCGGCGGCCCATTCACCCTGGTGCCGCTGCCGGCGAGCGCGAGCGCGCCCCATCGGTCGAGCCTTGTTTGGGTGATGGCGGACGACGACGCACGCCGCCGCGCGGCGCTCGACAATGACGTGCTGGCGGGCGAGATCGAGCGCCAGGCGCGGTCGCTGCTCGGCGCCGTGTGGGTCGAGGGCGAGCGCGGAATGTTCCCGATGACGCGCCAGATCGTGCCGAGGATCGCCGCCGCGCGGCTCGCGCTCGTCGGCGATGCGGCCCACGTCTTCCCGCCGATCGGCGCCCAAGGGCTCAATCTCGGCCTGCGCGACGTGGAGGCGATCATCGCCTGCGCGGTCGAGGCGCGGGAGGCGGGCCGCGACATCGGCGGGGCGGAGGCTCTAGGCGCTTACGAAAGCGCACGGCGGCCGGACATCGCGCTGAGGACCGGCGTGGTCGACGGCCTCAACCGCGCGTTGCTCGCCCGCTTCACGCCGCTCGACTTTGCGCGCGGCGCTGGCCTCGCCGCCCTCGCCGCGATCGGGCCGCTCAGGCGCCTCGTCATGCGCGAAGGGATCGGGCCTCACATCGGGCGGCGGCGAGCGAAGTCGTCGACGCCCGGATTGCCGCCGGCTGCGGCCACCGACAGCCTGCCGAGGTAATGCGCCCAACCCTCGGCGTGGCCGGCGCATTGGACGGCGTTGGGAAGGCCCGTGTGGGTCATCCGCAGCAAAGTTCCGCCGTTGCGCTCAAGGAGGTCGATCTCGACCAGGCCTGACCCCGGCGGCACCTCCTCGTCGCCGTCCCAGCCGAAGCTGTAGGCGAGGCGATGCACGGGCACGACCTCGCGAAACGCCCCGCGCGCCGTGCGGCCGGGCCGCCCGCCCACGCCCTTAAGGAGATAGAGGCCGCCGGGATGGACCTCGGTCTGAGCCTCGGCGCCCATCCAGCTCATGATCTTTTCGGGATCAGTCAGAAAGGCGAAGACCGTCGCCGGTGGGGCGGCGACCGCAGTCTCTCGCCGGACGACGAGCGATTCATCCATTGGATTCTCCTCATATTGAAAAACTCATTCCAAGCAAAAGACGAGCGCCCTCCGTCAAATCGACATCGGCGCTGGTGTTTCGCCTCCGGCCTCCCCCAAAAGTGACGGGGAGCGCGCCATGTCCAGGGCGTCGAATATGGGACCGCCGCCTTCGAAGGTCAACCGATTGGTTAAATGACTGGTCGGGCCTCGTAGCCGGGGGGACGACGGCAGCGCAACGCTGATGACAACCGCCCGGACTCCGCCCGATGATCGATCCATGCAGCTCAATTCGACCCTCGTCTGGCTCATCGACGCGGCCGCGGAGACGCCCGTGGCAGAGCAGTTTCTCGCGAACCTCGGCAGGCGTCTGATCGAGGACGGCACGCCGCTCGCCGGCGGGGCGCTGACGCTGGCCGCGCCGCACCCGCTGATCGCCCGGCGCGCTTGGCTCTGGCGGGCTGAGAGCGGCGAGGTGAGCGAGGCGTTCGGATTCCTGGCCGGAGCGCCGGCCCAGGCGGGAGCGGCGGATTCGCCGGGCGAAACCGGCCGGCGCTGGCTCGTGGGCCTTGCGCCGGGAGAGGTGCACGAGGACGCGGTCGCGCCGAAGCCGGACGGGCCGATTCTGGCCTGGATCGGGCCGAGGCCGTTCACCGCCGCCGAGGCCACGCGCCTCAGCGAGGCGGCGCGCTTCGCCGCCGCGCCGCTCGCCGCGCTGACGGCGCGGGCGACGCTGACGGCGGCGCTCGAGGCCTATCTCGGCCGGCGCAGCGCGGCCCGGGTGCTGGCGGGTCCGCTGCGACGCGGCGTCGGCGAGACTATCCAAGCGGCGCTTATGTTCGCCGACCTGCGCGGCTTCACCGTGCTCTCCGAAACCAATCCGCCCGCGGCGGTCATCTCGGCGCTCGACGCCTGGTTCGACCGGATCGCGCTTTCGGTCCACGCCTTCGGTGGCGAAGTGCTCAAATTCATCGGCGACGGGGTGCTCGCGATCTTTCCGGTCGGAGGCGCGACGCCGCGCGGCGCCTGCGACGCGGCGCTGAGCGCGGTCGCCGCCGCCAGGGCCGGAATGGCGTATCTCGACGCCGCGCGGCGGCGGGAGGGCCTCGAGCCGCTGCCCTTCGGCGTCGCGCTGCATCTGGGCGAGATCCTCTGGGGCAATATCGGCGCCGCCGACCGGCTCGATTTCACCGCCATCGGCCCCGCCGTCAATCTGGTGAGCCGGCTCGAAGGCCTGTGCCGGCCGCTCGGCAAGGCCGTGGTCATCTCGGGCGCTTTCGCAGCCGAGACCTCGGCGGCGCTCGTCCCGCTCGGCGAGCACGCTTTGCGCGGCATCGCCTCGCCGTGCCCGGTCTTCACCGTTGCGGAGAAATGAGCGCAGCCGGAAAAATAGCGCCGCGGCGGGGTCCCCGATAGCTCAAAGCACGACGACGCGGGTTCCCTTCGCGACCCGTCCGTAAAGATCGATCACGTCGGCGTCGAGCATCCGAATGCAGCCGGACGAAACTGCCTTGCCGATCGAGCTTGGATCATTGGTTCCGTGGATGCGAAAGAGGGTGTCCTTGTTGTCCTGGAAGAGATAGAGCGCCCGCGCGCCGAGAGGGTTCTCCATGCCTCCGTCGAGATGATCCGGCAATTCCGGCTGGCGAGCCAGCATTTCGGGCGGCGGGGTCCATCCGGGCCAGAACGCCTTGCGGCCGACCTCGGCCACCCCCTTCCAGGAGAAACCCTGGCGTCCGACGCCGATGCCATACTGCAGCGCACGGCCGTCGCCGAGCGAGAGATAGAGCTTGCGTTCGCGGGTGTTGATAGTGACGGTGCCCGCAGCCTCGCCGGTCGGATCATTGACCTCCTTCCGGGTCGTCTGTTTCAGATTGACGTCTTTGTCGAACCCTCCCGGGGTCGAATAGTTCGGATCGGCGTCAGGCGGCAGGTAGGTTGGCGAATCCGGCGAGAGCTGCGGCGTGGCGGGGGCCGCGCCCGGCAGTTGGAAAGGAAACAGGGATTGCGCCAGACCCTGGCCGGCCGGGATCGCAATGCTTGCGAGGGAGATCAGGAGAAGATTTCGCGCTCGCATATGATCGACCCGTCCTGATAGGCGCCTGCGCCGATTTGTCGAAAACAAAAACGGCGAAATCTGGACAATCGCGATCGCCGCCGATGCCGCCGGGCATGCTCCGCCAGCGTCTCCCGGCCTGCCGGTTTGCCGCCCGCGCCTAAAAAAAGCCGGATTAGGCTCAGTTTCGTCTTTCGACAAAGCGGCGCGATTCCGGCCGCCGAGTTTTACGGGTATCAGGGGCGATACCGGCGCCGGCGGGGCGATCGGGCCGCCGCCGCGGCCGGCGCGATGAGATTTGTCGCGCAAATGCTCGGCCGGGTCTGCCCAGAACGTGATTCGTCGGGCGCGCGTTTGCGGCCGGCCGATGTTCGCTTCGGATGAGAGGACGAGATGTCGTCGACGACCGCTGATACTGACGCTCCGTCCGAGGCTCTCGCCGCCGGCGACCGGGAGGAGAGGCGGGTCAGCCTCTTCATCCTGTGCCTGCTCGCGCTGGGGGTTGGAATCTTCACCGGCCTCGGCGCGGTGGCTCTGCGGTCGCTGATCGGCCTCATCCACAACGCCATGTTCAACGGCGTGTTCAAGATCGCCTACGACGCCAACATCCTCGAGGGGCCGAGCCGGTTCGGCAACTGGGTGATTCTGTCGCCGATCCTCGGCGGCCTCGTCGTGGTCTATCTGGTCGAGCGCTTCGCCCCGGAGGCCAAGGGTCATGGCGTCCCCGAGGTGATGGACGCCATCTATTACCAGCGCGGCAACATTCGCGGCATCGTCGCGGTCATCAAATCGCTCGCTTCGGCCTTGTCGATCGGGTCCGGCGCGTCGGTGGGACGGGAGGGGCCGATCATTCAGATCGGCTCGGCGCTGGGATCGTCGTTTTCGAAGGCGATCGGACTCTCGGCCGGGCAGAAGATCACGCTTTTGTCGGCGGGCGCGGGAGCGGGCATCGCAGCCACCTTCAACACGCCGCTCGGCGGCGTCCTGTTTGCGATCGAAATCCTTCTCCCAGAAGTCTCCAACCGCACCTTCCTGCCGGTCGTCATCGCGACCGGCGCGGCGACCCTGGTCGGGCGCATTCTCATCGGTCCCAATCCGGCCTTCGCGGTTCCCGAGGTTTTCTTTCCCTCCGCGAGCGCTTTCAGCTTCGAGGAGGCGATCGCCTTCACCGCGCTCGGCGCGCTTTGCGGCGTCGCCGCCTGGGCCTTCATCCGGCTCCTCGTCTTCATGGAGGACGGCTTTCCGAAGCTGCCGGGAAACGTCTACACCCAGAATATCGTCGGCATGACCCTGGTCGGGCTGATGATGGTCGGCCTTCAGAACGCTTTCGGTCACGCCTACGTCGACGGCGTCGGCTATGGCGTCATCCAGTCGATCCTCGACAAGAGCATGACAACCACCGAGCTGCTTGCGCTCTTGTTCGCGCTCAAGCTGCTCGCGACCACCATCAGCCTCGGCTCGGGCGCGTCGGGGGGAATATTTTCGCCCTCGCTCTTTCTCGGCTCGACGCTCGGGGCCGCGTTCGCCTCGCTTGCCATTCCCTTCCTGCCCAACGCCGGCCTGAACTTGCCGTCGGCGGCGATCGTGGGCATGGCGGCAATGGTCGGAGCGGGAACCGGGGGCGTGATGACCGGCATCATCATGGTGTTCGAAATGACCCGCGACTACGCGATCATCGTTCCGGTGACTGTGGCCGTCGCGGTCGCCGCCGGGGTCAGGCGTACGCTGATCGCCGAGACGATCTACACCATCAAGCTGCGCCACCGCGGCCATCGCATCCCCAAGGAACGTTACGTCAATTTCTATCTGGTGCGGCAGACGGCGGACATCATGGAGCGCCGCTTCATCCTCGCCGAAGCCGGTTCGACGCTGCGCGAGTGCATCGGCTGGGAGGACGTCGACGATCTGCGCGCCATGATCGTCAAGCGCGAGGGTAGAATCATAGGCCTCGTCCCGCCGCGCTCCGGCATCTGGCGCGAGAGCGTGAACAATCCGGACCGGCTGGTGGACGACTTCATGGAGAGGCAATTGGTGGTCTGCCGCGACGTCGATCTGTTGAGCTTCGTGCTCGCGCGCCTCAAGCGCCACAAAGCGGGAGCAGCGATCGTCTTTCATGGCACGCATCGGCCGCGCGCCGACGATGTCGTCGGCGTCATCACCAAGCGCGCGATCGCCGACGCCGTGATCAACGAATATGAGGACTGAGCGTGGGACCTGACGCGGACAGCCGCGCCGCGCGGCGGGTCCTTCCCGGGATTGCCCGGATCGCCGACCGCGACGCGCTCGCGTTCTCCGGCGGCTGAGGCCAAGGAATGGCGCCTCTCAGCCTGCGCGGAAGACAGCCGGCCCTGCAATGGGGCGCGCTGCTCGTCGCCTCCCTTGTGTGCGTCTGGGCGTTCGAACTCGCGCGCCTGCCCGCAGCGCTGCTGCTCGGCGCCATCGCGGCGGCGATCCTGGTCGCATGGTTCGAAGGCCGGGTCAGGGTTCCGCCCTGGGCCTTCGTGGTCGCCCAGGGATTCGTCGGCTGCCTGGTGGCGCGGAGCATCACTCCCGACATCCTGATGACGATCCTGCACAAATGGCCGATGTTTCTGGTTCTGATCGGCGCGGTCATATTTTTCGCCGCCGCTCTCGGCTTCATCCTCGCGCGCTGGAGAATCCTTCCGGGCACGACGGCGGTCTGGGGTTCCTCGCCAGGCGCGGCCACGGCCATGGTGTTGATGGCCGACGGCTTCGGCGGCGACATGCGGCTGGTCGCGGTCATGCAGTACCTGCGCGTCGCCTGCGTCGGACTGGCGGCCTCGATCGTCGCCCGGGCGTGGTCGGCGTCGGACGGCGCGCTGGCGACTCCCATCGACTGGTTTCCGTCGCTCGCGGCCGGGCCTTTTCTTGGAACGCTGGCGCTCGCCGCCGGCGGCGCGGTCGCCGGGATGAAGCTCAAAATCCCTGCCGGAGCGCTGCTCCTGCCGCTCTTCGTCGGCGCTCCGCTTTCGGCGAGCCATCTCCTCGCGATTACGCTTCCGCCCTGGCTTCTGGCGATCTGCTACGCGCTGGTGGGCTGGTCCATCGGGCTTAGATTCACCCGCGATATCGTCTTCTACGCCGCCAGACAATTGCCGGCGATGCTCGCCTCGATCTTCACCCTGATCGCGATGTGCGGCGCCCTCGCGTTCGCCCTGCATGAGGCGGCGGGAACCGATCCTCTGACCGCCTATCTCGCCACCAGCCCCGGCGGGGCCGATGCGGTCGCGATCATCGCCGCGTCGTCCCCGGTCGATGTTCCCTTCGTCATGGCGATGCAGGTCGGACGGCTCCTGTTGGTGATCCTGATCGGTCCCAGTCTCGCCAGGATGATCGCCCGCTGGACCACGGAAACCCGGCCCGAGCCCTCGGACATTCCCATTTCGAAGTGAAAGCCGGCCGCCATGCTGAGCCTGCCCTGGTACGTCTGCCTCCTGCAATTCATCAGCGGGTTGCTGCTCGCCAACGGCGTTCCGCATTTCGTCCAGGGGGTCAGCGGCCATCCGTTTCAGAGCCCGTTCGCTTCGCCGCGGGGCGTCGGCGAGTCCTCGCCGGTGGTCAATGTGCTGTGGGGATTCCTGAACCTGGCCGTCGGCTTCGCCCTCCTCTTCGTCTTCGCGCCCAAGGGCAGCGACGCGATCGCGCAATGGTCGCTTGTGGGTCTCGGCGCGCTCATCATGGCGCTCGCGCTCGCCCGCCATTTCGGCCGGGTAAGGGCCAAAGGCGGCTAGCGCCCGCTCTTGACCGAGCCAGCGCGCGGTCGCGACCGCATCGCCCGCCGCCGGCCGGAAAAGCCGGCGAAAACCAACGAAAATCGATGAAAGCCAATGAAAACGAAAATGCTTTCAGATGCTTTCTTTTATTTGGCGATTATCTAGTTGACAAATGTTGGGCTAGGTGTATGGTGTCTCTCATAGGAGAGAGACATGTCCGCCGCCGACATTCAAGCCAAGGCTTTCACTAACGAAACCGCTGCCCGCGAGGCAATGGAAGCTTTGCTATGGCCGAACGGCCCGGTCTGCCCGCACTGTGGTTCCGCTGAGAAGATCGGTCGCGTTGAAGGCAAGTCCGCGCGCCCTGGCCTCTGCTACTGCGGGGCTTGCAAAGAGCAATTCACGGTCACGGTCGGAACCATCTTCGAGCGTTCCAAGGTTCCGCTCTCGAAATGGTGGATGGCCATTCACCTGATGGCATCGAGCAAGAAAGGCGTCTCTGCGCACCAGCTGCACCGCATGCTCGGCATTGCCTATCAAACCGCATGGTTCATGGAGCATCGCATCCGCGAAGCGATGCGCGATGGCGCTCTTTCACCTATGGGCGGCGAAGGCTCCACAGTCGAAATCGACGAAACGTTCGTCGGACGCAAAAACGGCTTTGAAACCAAACGCGGTTTCGGCCATAAAAACGCGGTTTTGACGCTCGTTGAGCGCGGCGGGTCCGCGCGTTCGTTCCATATCGAGAGCGTCAACAGAGACGACGTGCTTCCAATTGTTCGCGAGAACCTTGCGCGCGAGTCGCATGTCGTGACGGATGAAGCGGCGCGTTACGCCAAATTGGGCGACGAGTTTGCGAAGCACGATGCGGTTGACCATTCCCGTGGAGAGTATGGCTACACGGACCGCGCGACCGGCGCGAAGATCAACACGAACACGATTGAGGGCTACTACTCAATTTTCAAGCGCGGGATGCGCGGCGTGTACCAGCACTGCGGAGAGAAGCATCTGCACCGCTATCTCGCGGAATTTGATTTCCGCTATTCGAACCGCACGAAGCTCGGCGTCAATGACGCAATGCGCGCGGCCAAGATCGTTGAGGGCGCCAAGGGCAAACGCCTACAATATCGACGGCCTGACGAAAGCGCGCTCACCTAATCGCCGCAAGTGGCTTGACGGCTAGGCGTTGAGCGCTCGCGCTCGCGCCGAAGCCGTTGCCCCCGCCCTTTTGGCGTATCGACTTTCGGGGCCGATTTGTGCTGTTCTGGCCGTAATCGCAAGAGCGCCAACATCGTTGCGCGCTCTTGCGCAGTGAGTCCGCTGAGAGCCTTTTCGTTCATGCCGCGGAAGCCTTTGCTGAAGCACCCAGAGATTATCAAACATGGGCGGCTACCGCCACATTATATGATCGGCGTGGTTCCCTCCGAACATCGGCCTGAGCATGCCCAAGTGATTGGCGAGTGTTTAATGGCGTGGCCTCACGTTGATCTGCAAATGGCGCAACTCTTGGCCACGTTGCTTAAAACCGAATCTAGAGCGGCCTTAGCTGTTTATCTGACACTCAAACGGCGAAGTCCGCGAGTGGAGGCAATTACGTCCGCAGCCAATATTGTTCTAG
>Ga0335073_10004102_pt1 | contig 20385 bp, 15 predicted proteins | sample Lox_Sample_22_FD_207093 | JGI IMG/M metagenome (GOLD analysis project Ga0335073, IMG submission 207093) | Soil microbial communities from Loxahatchee National Wildlife Refuge, Florida, United States - Lox_Sample_2.2 | ecosystem: Environmental > Terrestrial > Soil > Wetlands | place: USA...
AGGGCAAGGGTCCATTCCGGTGGGTGGCGCTGTCGGGCGACCCGGCTGACATCCACGCCACGGATGCGGCGATCCTCGACCTGTTCGGCGATCAGGAGCACATCGCGCGGTGGATCAAGCTCGCCTCTGAGCGCGTGCAGTTCCAGGGCCTCCCGGCGCGGATCTGCTGGCTCGGGTACGGCGAGCGGCACCTCGCGGGGCTGCGCTTCAACGAGATGGTGGCCTCGGGCGAGGTCCGCGCCCCGATCGTGATCGGGCGCGATCACCTCGATGCCGGCTCGGTCGCCTCGCCCCAGCGCGAGACCGAGTCGATGTCCGACGGCTCGGATGCGATCGCCGACTGGCCATTGCTCAACGCGCTCGTCAACACCGCGTGCGGGGCGAGCTGGGTCTCGATTCACCACGGTGGCGGCGTCGGCATGGGCAAGTCGATCCACGCCGGCCAGGTGTGCGTCGCCGACGGCACCGACCTCGCGGCCGCGCGCATCGAGCGCGTCCTGAAGGCCGACCCGGGCCTCGGGATCGTCCGCCACGTCGACGCCGGCTACGACGTCGCGGTGTCGGCCGCGCGCGATCACGGTCTGAAGATCCCGATGCTCGACTCGGAGTGACGCCGGGCGCCCGCCGCCATGAATAACCCCCGAAACCTCCGTGCCGCTACCCGCCCCGGGGACATAAGCATCCCCCAGATGCTTATGTCCCCAAGGCCGGAGTGCGGGGGGTCGATTTGGGGCGTTGTGCAGGTCGGAGGCAGGCGGTCGTGACGACGTCGTTCGACAACGCCGCGCAGGTGCTCACCGTCCCCGAGCCGGAGCTGAGGTACCTACGAAGCAATCGCGCCGGCGAAATGAACCTCGAACCCGGCGGGATCACGGTCGAGCACGGCCGCATCGCCGCGCTCGAACCCACACAAGACGCGAACATCCACGTCGACGCCACCGGATGCGCGCTCCTCCCCGGGCTCGTCGACTGCCACACCCACCTCCCGTTCGCGGGCTGGCGGGCGAACGAGTACGAGCAGAAGGTGACCGGCGTCCCCTACGAGGAGATCGCGCGCGCCGGCGGGGGCATCAGGTCGTCTTCCCGCGCCCTGAACGAGACCGCCGACGAAACCGTGCTCGCCCAGGCGCAGGAGATCGCCTACGAGATGCTCCGCGCCGGCACGACCACGTTCGAGTGCAAGTCCGGCTACGGCCTCTCTACCGCCGGCGAGCTCCGATCGCTCGAACTGGCGACGGAGCTCAGCGGGATCGTGTCCCAGGTCACGACCCGGACCGCGCTGCTGGCGCACGCCGTCCCCGACGGCTACACCACCACAACCTGGATGGACGAGGTGGAGAAAATGCTCCCCGAGGCGCTCGAGCACGCGAGCGCGCTCGACATCTTCGTCGAGTCGATCGCGTTCGGCCTCGACGACCTCGACCGCATGGGCGACCTCGCGACTAAGAACGGCGTGCTCCTCCGCGCCCACGTCGAGCAGTTCACGACCATGCGCTCCGTCCCGGTCGCGCTCAAGCACAACGCACGCTCGCTCGACCACCTTTCAACCATCCACCCCGACGACATCGGACCCCTTGGAGCCTCCGACACGGCCGCGGTGCTCCTACCGGGAGCCGAGTTCATGGGCGCCGAGGCGACCGCGCCGGCGCGGGGTCTGATCGACGCCGGCGCGATCGTGGTCCTCGCCACCGACGGCAACCCCGGCACGTCGCCGATCTTCTCGCTGCCGCTGATCGTCGGCCTCGGCGTCCGGCGCTACGGGCTGAGCACCCGCGAGGCGTTGCTCGCGGCAACCCTGAACGCAGCGTATGTCCTCGACCTGCACGCCGACCTCGGCTCGATCGAGCTCGACAAGCGGGCCGACCTCGTGCTGCTCGACTGCCCGGCCGAGCGCGTCGCCTACCGTCTCGGCCGCAATCCGGTGGCGGCGACGTTCGTCGGCGGCGAGCCGGCGTACGTGCGTCCGGGCGCGGCGTGGCGCATCGCGGAGAAGTGACGGACGAGCCCGAGACCGGCTTCCCCGTCGGCGCGGCCGTCACCGTCAACGAACTCGAACACGACCCGCATCCGGTGCTGGCCAGGCTCCGCGAGCACGAGCCGGTCTCCTGGATCCCCGCGCTCGACGGCTGGCTCGTGACCCGTTACGACCTGGCGGTCCACGTGATGCGGGACGCGGGGACGTTCACCGTCGACGATCCGCGTTTCTCGACGGCGCAGGTCGTCGGGCCCAGCATGTTGAGTCTCGACGGCGAGGCCCACTCGCGTCATCGTGCGCCGTTCGTCGGGCCGTTTCGACCCCGCTCCGTGCGCGAGCGATTTGCAGAGGCGACCGAGGCGGATGCGGAGGAGCTGATCGACTCGTTCGCGCCGGCAGGGAGAGCCGAGCTCCGCCGCCAGTTTGCCGGACCGCTGGCCGCGTCGATCATGGCGCGCGCGCTCGGGCTCGAGCAGGGCGAGGTCGGCGAGATGCTGGGCTGGTACGACGCGATCGTTGCCGCGGTTACGGAGGTGACGGCGGGTCATGAGCTGCCCGAGCGGGGCGGTGAGGCGTTCGACGCCTTGCGTGAGCGACTGGAGGAGGTGATCGCCGCCGGCCCGGAGGCGTCGCTGCTGGGCGCCGCGGCCGCGCAGGAGGACCTCACCACCGAGCAGATCGTGTCGAACGCGGCGGTGCTGTTGTTCGGCGGGATCGAGACGACCGAGGGGATGATCGCCAACGCCCTGGTCCACCTGCTCGAGCGCCCCGAGCTCATGGCCTGGATCGCGCACGATCGGGCGCGGCTCGAGGCGGTGCTCGAGGAGTCGCTCCGGCTCGCTGCGGTCGTCGATCGTTACGCCGCCGCCGACACCGAACTCCGGAACGTGCAGATCGCACGAGGCGAGCTCGTCCGCGTCTCGATCAGCGCCGCAAATCGCGACCCCGTCGTATTTCCGCACCCGGATCGACTTGATCCTGCGCGTTCGGGCCCGCGCAGCCATCTCGCCTTCGCCCAGGGGCCGCACGTCTGTGTGGGAGTCCATCTCGCCCGCCTCGAGGCCCGTACCGCGATCGCCACGTTGATCAGGCGCCTGCCGAACCTCAGCCTGGATCCGCGCCGGCCATCGATGATCCAAGGCCTCGTCTTCCGCAAGCCGCCGACGCTGCATGCGGTCTGGGAGAGCCAATAGGTCCGTAGGCTGACCCGCCTCTTCAAGCGCCCTCTCGAGCCTCCGATGACCGAGAAGGTGGTCAACCAAGATCGATCAGATCAGACCGCGAACAGCACCAATGCCGCCCTCGTCGAAGCACTCCTCGGCGTCCAGAACCTGGTCTCCGCCGGGGCGCCGCCGAAGGTCACCTACGAGGCGATCCTCGATGGCGCGGTCGGACTGCTGAACGCGGACTCGGGCGCGCTGCGATTCGTCGACCGCGCCGACCCGTCGTGGACGGTGGCCGTCGCCGTCCACGGCGAGGTGATCTCCGATGAGCGCTGGCGGCGGCGCGCGCCGCTGAGCGAAGGGATCAGCGGGCGGGTGCTGGCGACCGGGAGCCCGGTGATCGCAAACGATCTCGACCGGTCGCAGATCCGGTCTCAGCTCGCTCCGACCACGCTCACAGCGGGACTCGCGGTGCCGATCCGCGAGCGCGGGCGGCTCGTCGGGGCGATCTCGATCGGCACGAAGGTGAGCGGACGGCGGTTTACGGAGTCCGACCGGCGGCTGGCGATGGACTACGCCGATCACGTCGGCGTGATCCTCACGGTCATCAGGGCCGACCACGCGCTCGCCCAGGCGTTCACCGATCCGCTCACCGGGCTCGGCAACCGGGCGCTGTTGCTCGATCGCCTCGAGCACGAACTGGTGCGGTCGGACCGGGGCGGCGACGAGGTGACGGTCCTGTTCCTCGATCTCGACAGGTTCAAGATCGTCAACGACTCGCTCGGCCACACGGTCGGCGACCACCTGCTGAAAGCGGTGGCGGAGCGGCTGCGCGGCTGCATCCGTGACGACGACGTCTGCGCGCGGATCGGCGGAGACGAGTTTGCGATCGTGCTGACGGGCGCCGTTGACCCGTCACTCGTCGCCGCACGCGTCATCGAAGTCGTGGAGCGAAGCTTCGAGATCGACGGGCGCGAGTTGTTCATCGGCGTGAGCGTCGGCATCGCCACCGGACGCGAGGACGCCGAGACGCTGCTTCGAAACGCCGATGTCGCGATGTACCACGCCAAGCGCGGCGGCGCCGGGCGCCACCAGCGCTACGAGCCGCGCATGCACACGGCGCTCCGGTCGCGGCTCGACCTCGACACCGAGCTCCGCCGGGCGATCGAGCGCGGCGAGTTCGAGCTGCACTACCAGCCGCTCTACCACCTCCGTTCCGGCAAGCCCACCGGGTTCGAGGCGTTGGTCAGATGGCGTCATCCCGTGCGCGGGCTCGTGCCGCCGCTCGATTTCATCCCGCTCGCCGAGGAGACGGGGATGATCATCGACATCGGGCACTGGGTGCTCGAGCACAGCTGCTCGCAGTTCGCGACCTGGCGCGACGAGAGGCCGCTCGCGATCAGCGTCAACGCCTCGATCCGGGAGCTCGAGCGCGCCGACTACGCGGCGATGGTCGAGCGAGCGATCGCCGGGAGGTTTCCCGCCAGGGATCTGGTCATCGAGGTCACCGAATCGGAGCGCCTCCAGGATTCGCCCGGGGCGGTCGCCTCGCTGCAGGCGCTCAAGGAGATCGGGGTGAGAACCGCACTCGACGACTTCGGCACCGGCTACTCGACGCTGCTCAACCTCTCACACCTCCCGATCGACGTGCTCAAGGTGGCCAAGCCGTTCGTCGACGCCGTCGGCGGCGACGGCCGCAACCCGTCCGGTCTGCTCGCCGGGATCATCGCGCTCGGCAAGCACCTCGGCTTCAGGACGGTCGCCGAGGGCATCGAGCGCGAGGACCAGCGGGAGCTGTTGACGAGGCTCGGTTGCGATCTCGGCCAGGGCTACCTGCTCGGCCGCCCGCTCGACACCGGCGCCGCAAGCGAGCTGCTCGCAACCGAGCTCGACGACGAAGGCCTGGCCGCGTGACCGGCACCCGTCGCCGCTCGTCCTGACATAGTTCGCGCCCGGGTGCGCGTATTGCGGAGAGCCCTCTCGGTTGCAGTCACGGGCGGGGTTTTCGTCTCGTTGCTTGTCGCTGCCGCGTCCGCGGCCACCCCACCGGCCACGACGCCAACCACGACGCCGCCGACGACGACGCCGCCCCCAACGACGGCGCCCCCAACCACGCCGGCGCCACCGCCCAACCCCGTCCGCGTGACCGTGCGCGTCGGCCGGGGCGCGGTCAGCCAACCCGTCCCCTCGGGGTTCATCGGCTTCTCGTTTGAGTTCTCGGCCGTCCGGGACTACACCGGATCGGATCCGCGGGCGATCAACCCCGTGCTCGTCCAGCTGATCCGCGATGTCGCACCCGGACAGACGCCGATCGTGCGCATCGGCGGGAACAGCACCGACACGAGCTGGTGGCCGCTCCCGGATGTGACGCCGTCACCCGGGATCACCTACACGCTCACCAAGAGCTGGCTGGCGACTACGCGCGAGCTCGCGGTCGAGACCGGCGCGAAGCTGATCCTGGGCGTGAATCTCAAACTCGACAGCCTCGAGGAGGCGGCGGCCGAGGCCCGGGCCTACCGCACCGGCATCGGCAAGCGCTACATCGACGCGCTCGAGATCGGCAACGAGCCCGAGCTGTACAAGGTCTTCCCGTGGTACGAGATCAGCGGGGTGCCGTACTACGCGCGGCCGTCGACGTACGACTTCGCGACCTACATGGAGGACGTCTCGGCGATCGCCAAGCAAGTGCGCGGATTCACGCTCGCCGGTCCGGCCACGGGCACGCCGACGTGGCTCGAGCGTGCCCCGCGGCTGTTCGCGGTCGAGCCACGGCTCAAGATCATCACCTACCACCGCTATCCGCTGCTCAGCTGCTTCTCGCAGCCGGGCGATACGCGATATCCATCGATCCCGAACCTGCTGACACCGGACGCCGCGCGCGATCTGCTCCAGGGCGCCGCCAAGACGATCGCGTACGCGCACCATCACGGCGCCACGGTCCGGATCGACGAGCTCAACTCGGTCGCCTGCGGTGGAACGCCCGGGGTGAGCGACACGTTCGCCTCGGGGCTGTGGATGCTCGACACGCTGTTCGCGATGGTCAGGGCGGGCGTCGACGGCGTCAACATCCACACGCTTCCCACCGCCGCCTACAGGCCGTTCGTGTTCCGCCGCATCCGCGGGCGGTGGCTGGCCACCGTCGAGCCCGAGTACTACAGCCTGCTGATGTTCTCGCAGGCGGCGCCCGCCGGCTCGCGGATGCTCGGCGTCACGCAGACCTCGAGCACGGACGTCCGCTCGCGCGCGACCGTCACCCACGACGGCGTCGTCCACGTCGTGCTGATCAACGCCGGGCTGGCGTCCGGTCACGTCGTACTGGTAAAGCCGCCCGCGCGGGCCCGCGCCGCCGTGCTCGAGCGCCTCGGCGCGCCCAGTGCCGCGGCCACCGACGACGTGACGCTGGGCGATCAGACGTTCGGGAACGAGACCGGGACCGGCGAGCTGAAGGGCAAGCTTCGGACCGTCACCCTCAAGGCCGACCGCCGCGGTCGGTATCTGGTCAGACTTCCCGCGTCGAGCGCGGCGATGGTCACCTTCCTCCCAGCCGCAAGCTGACGCCCGCGAGGTCCTCGTACAGACGGACGGCGCTGATCTCGCCGGCGTCGTCGCCGTAGAGCGCCCGCGCCCGCCGGTGGATCTGCTCGACGAGCGCGGTCAGCTCGACCGGCACTCCAACCTCGCGCGCGAGATCGACCGCCAGCCCAAGGTCCTTGGTCACGAGCCGCATCGGGAACGCCTCGTCGTAGTCGCCGTCGTCGAGCACCATGCGGACGTCGCGCTCGAGGAACACCGAGTTGGCCGGCGAGCCGACCAGCGCCCCGTGTAACCGATCGAGCGACACCCCGGCCCGGACGCCGACGCTCAGCACCTCCCCGACCGCCACCGACTGGATGAACCACAGGAGGTTGAGCAGCAGCTTGACCGTGTAGCCGGCGCCCGATGGCCCGAGGTGGAAGACCCGCTCCCGATCGCCCATCACCTCGAACAGGCCCCGCGCGCGCTCGAACGCGTCAGCGGAACCCCCCACGTAGATGGCGAGCGTGCCCGCCTTCGCGCCGATCGACTGCCCGGCGACCGGGGCGTCGAGCACCTCGACCCCACGCGCAGCCGCCGCCGCGACCACTCGGGCCCCCACGGCCGTCGAGCTCGTGCTCATGTCGATCGCGAGTGAACCCGGAGCGAGGGCAGCCACGGCACCACCGTCGCCGAGCCACACGGCCTCGACCTGCGGCGGGGCCGGGAGCATCGTGATCAGCACCTCGGCTCCGCGGGCGCAATCGGCGACCGAGTCGGCGGCCCGGGCCCCGGCGGAGGCCACGCGAGACAGCGCCTCGGCGTTCAGGTCGAACGCGGTGACCTCATAGCCGGCCGCCACCAGGTGACCGCACATCGGACCGCCCATGTTCCCGAGCCCAATGAACCCGACCCGCATCACAGCGCCACCCACGTCGTCTTCAAATGCGTGTAAGCGCTGAGCGCGTGCAGCGACCGGTCGCGCCCGTGCCCCGAGTCCTTGACGCCGCCGAACGGAGTCGTCAACGACGAAACGTCGAACGTGTTGATCCAGACCGTGCCGGCGCGGAGCCGCCGCGCGACGCGATGCGCCGTCGTGATGTTCGAGCTCCACACGGCGGCCGCGAGACCGTAGCCGGTTCCGTTCGCGAGCGCGATCGCGTGCTCGGCGTCGTCAGCCTGCTGGATCGCCAGCACCGGCCCGAACACCTCCTCCTGGACGATCGGATCGGCCGGATCGAGTGCCTCGAGCACCGTCGGCTCCATGTAGGCGCCGCCCGGAACGGGCTCGACGCGCGCCCCGCCCACCAACAGACGAGCCCCGTTGCCGGCCGCGCGCTCGACCCGCCCGAGCACCCCGGCGAGATGGTCGTCGGACACGAGCGCGCCAAGTGCGGTCGAAGCGTCGGCCGGATCGCCGGGAACCATGTCCTGGGCAAACGCGATCAATCGCTCGGTCAGAGCCGGAGCCATCGCCTGCTCGACCACCACACGCGAACCCGCATGGCACGTTTGGCCGGCGTTGTAGAAGATCCCCCACCCGATCGCATCCGCGGCGCGATCCAAGTCCTCGACGTCGGCCAGAACCACATGGGGGCTCTTGCCGCCCAGTTCGAGCGACACCGATTTGCCGTTCGACTCGCCGGCGTAGCGCAGGAACCGCCGCCCGACGTCGACCGATCCCGTGAACGCGATCTTGTCGACGAGCGGGTGACGTCCGAGAGGCTCGCCGGCCTCCTCGCCGTATCCCGGCACGACGTTCAGCACGCCGTCGGGCAGACCCGCCTCGGCGCCGAGCTCGGCCAGCGCCAAGGCAGTTAGCGGCGACTGCTCAGCGGGCTTCAACACCACCGAGTTGCCGGTCGCCAACGCCGGCGCGAGCTTCCAGGCGGTGATGATCAAGGGATAGTTCCAGGGGATGACCGCCCCGATCACGCCGAGCGGCTCACGTCCGATCAGCGCGAGCGCGTCGGCCCCGGTCGGCGCGATCTCGCCATAGACCTTGTCGATCGCCTCGGCGTACCACGCGATGCAGTTGCGCGCATTCGGGACGTCGACGTTGCGGGCGTCGCTGATCGGATGACCGACGTCGGCCGACTCGAGCTGCGCGAGCTCCTCGGCGTGCTCGTCGATCAGCTCCGCCCACCGCAGCAGCACCCGCTTGCGTCCGACCGGGTCGGCGAACGCCCACGACCCGTCGTCGAACGCGCGCCGCGCCGCTCGCACGGCCAGGTCCACGTCCTCGGCCGAGCCTCGGGCTACCTCGGCGATGACGCTCCCGTCGCGCGGCGATACGTCCTCGAACACTCGCCCGTCGGCGGCCGGAACAAACCGTCCGTCGATGAACGCGTCGCGCCTCAGATCCGCACCGCTTCCCGGTCGACGCTGTAGAACGCCAGCGCATCCTCGTCGACCCGAACCCCCAATCCCGGGTCATCCGGGACGCGCAGCAGCCCGTCGGCTCCGACCCCCACGGGGGACGCGAGCATGAAGTCGCGGCGCGCCGGCGTCCAACCCGGCGGGTCGTACGGGAACTCGAGGAACGGGCCACCACCCACGCCCGCGCACACGTGGAGGTTGGCGAGCAGGCCGATCCCGTTCGTCCAGGTGTGGGGGGTGAACCATCGGTTCCGCCGGAGCGCCAGATCGGCCAGCGTCCGCGCTCCCGAGATGCCCAGCGCCAGCACCACGTCGGGTTGATAGACGTCCAGCGCGTCGGCTTCAAAGACGCTCAGGAGGTCATCGAACGTGCGGGCCATCTCACCGCCGCTGATCCGCACCCCGGTCTGGTCGCGCAACGAACGCATCCCCCGAAGGTCCTCGCCCGGCAACGGCTCCTCCACCCACAAGACGCCGTAGGAACGCAAGCGCTCGACGATTCGCCGCGCGCCGGCGGGACCGAGCCGCGGGCCCGTATCGCCCGCCATCCGCCACCACTGGTTGAGGTCCACGATGATCTCGAGCCCCTCGCCGACCGCCTCGCGCACCGCGGCGACCACTCCGATTCCCTCGTCGGCCCGCTCGGGCGCGATCCGGATCTTGACCGCCCGGAAGCCCTCCTCGACCAACGCCAGCGCGTCCTCGGCGCGCTGCCCGGGCGGCCGCAGCTCGCCCCACGAGGCGTACGCCGGCACCGAAGTGAGCGCGCCACCGAGCAACGTCGCCACCGGCTGGCCGCACGCCTGGCCGACCAGATCCCACAAGGCCGCCTCGAGCGGCCAGTAGCGCCCGGCGTGGAACGACACGGTCTCGAGCGCCCGAGCATGTCGCCCGATGGCGACCGGGTCCCGGCCCACGAACAGCGAAACAAAATCATCAAAGCCATCCATCGTGTCGCCGCTCCCGACACCCACGAGTCCGGCGTCGGTCTCGACGCGCACGATCGTCGCGTCAAAGGAGCGCCGCGGATCCGGGTCCCAGGCGGCGTAGAACGGCGGATCGAGCGGCAGCCGCAGCCGATCCACGCGGATCGCGGTGATCTTCAAACCTACGTGCCCCCGTAGAACGGGCTCGTCACCTCGTCGCGGCGTTCCACGAGCGCGCGGGCGGCATCAGCAGAACGACCCTCGACCGCCACTCCGATCGCACGCCGCACCGCAACTCGTGCCGCCGCCCGGACTGCGGTCTCATCGGACGCTCCCGGGTCGATCCAGATGCACACGAACACGACCAGATCGCCGGTGGGCTCGAGCAGATCGTCCGCGACCGCGTCGAGCACCCCCTGCGCGATCCCCAGCTGTCCCGCCCCCCAGGTGATCGTCTGATGGCGCTCCTCGACCGCGGTCGCCTTGTTGATCATGATCGTCGGCGGCCACACGACCTCGTAGCGGTCCTGGGCTTCACCGACGACGACCAGGATCGGCGTGTGTCCCGGCGACGGCGTCGTGAACGTCCCGAGCAAAGATGCGGCCGTCTCCGATCCACGGACGCCCAAGACCACGTTGACGTGGCAGCCGTTGGGCCCCGGGTCGCCGCCCCACCCCTCGCCGATCCGCCCGTCGAGGTGGTCCAGCGCGCGGCGGCTGTCGCCGGGGCGGAAATCGGTCACCCTCCCACCCCCGCAAGCTCCTCGTCCATCACGATCACCGACCGCGCCCCCTGACCGTTACGGAGCCGCTCGAGCGCCGCCTCGACGTCGTCGAGCCCGATCAGGTAGGAGACGACGTCGCCGAGGTCGAGCCGGCCGTCGACCACGAGCTGCAAGAGCTGACCGAGCGCGGAGTGTACGTCCGACGATCCGTAGTAGGTACCGGTGATCGTCTTCTCGGACAGAAACTCGATCGCGGGCAGCGACACTTCGACACCAACCGGGGCGAGGCCCACGACCGTCGCGACACCGCCGGGGCGCAGCACGTCCCATGCCTGGCGGATCGTCGCCGGGCGGCCCACGACCTCGAACGCGTGCTCGACGCCGCCGTCCGAAAGCGCCATCACCTCGGCCACGACCCCACTATCCCGAGCCACCACGGTGTGCGTGGCGCCGCGGCGAGTGGCAAGCTCGAGCTTGTCCTTGTCGGTGTCGACCGCGATGATCATGCCGGCACCGGCGAGATGCGCGCCCGCGATCACCTGCAGACCGACGCCGCCGCACCCGATCACGCACACGCTCGCGCCGACGCGGAGGCGGGCCCGGTTGATCGCGCCGATCCCGGTGACGACCCCGCACCCGAGCAGCGCGGCCTGCCACAGCGGGATCGACGACGGAAGCGGCACGGCGCCGGCCGCCGGAACGACCGCGTACTCGGCGAAGCACGCGACCATCAGCCCGTGCTGCAGGACGTTTCCGTCAAGCCCCCGCAGCCGCGAGCTGCCGTCAAGGAGCATCCCCGCGACGCCGTTGCGCGCCGCCGTCTCGCACAGGGTCCGCTGCCCGGCCCGGCAGGCGCGACACGCCCCGCACGAGGGCACGAAGCAGAACGCCACGTGGTCGCCGACCGCGACCTCAACGACGCCCTCGCCGACGGCCGCCACCACGCCGGCGCCCTCGTGCCCGAGGACCATCGGCCAGCGCCCCGGGCCGAGCGCGCCGTCCGCGAGGTGCACATCGGAATGGCACACGCCAGCGGCCGCGACTCGGACGAGCACCTCCCCGCGGCGGGGCGGCGCCAGCAGGACCGTCTCGGTCGCCACCGGCCGGCCCGGCTCGCGCAGGACCGCGGCACGCATTTCGATCACGCCCGATACGTCGGGCGGGGCGGCGACGACGTCAGTCGTCTGCGCCGGCAACAGAGACCTCCTTGCCCTGCAGGCGCCGAAGTTCGTCGATCGGGATGTGACAGCGAATCGCGTGACCGGGCTCGGACTCGGCCAGCGGTGGCTCGGTGTTGACACAGATGTCCCCGAGGAAGCGGGGGCAGCGAGTGTGGAACACACAGCCCGTGGGCGGATCGGCGGGGCTCGGGATCTCCCCTTCGAGCTTGATCCGCTCGCGCGCTCCGTTGCCGTTGCCGCTCTCGAGCGTCGGAACCGCGGACAGCAGCGCTTCGGTATAGGGATGCTGCGGCGGGTTGAAGACCTGGTCAGCCGGCCCGATCTCCATGATCCGGCCGAGGTACAGCACCGCAATCCGATCCGCCAGATAGCGCACGACTCCGAGGTCGTGGCTGATGAACAGATATGAGACGTCCTCGCTGCGCTGAAGGTCGTTGAGCAGGTTGAGGATCGCCGCCTGGACCGACACGTCGAGCGCCGAGGTCGGCTCGTCGCACACCACGATCCGCGGATCGCCCGCGAACGCCCGCGCGATCGCCACGCGCTGCTTCAGCCCACCCGACAGCTGCGCCGGGCGCATCGAGAGGTGGCGCTCGGACAGCCGCACCTCCGAGATCAGCTTCTTCAGCCGGGCCAGCAGGGCTTCGCCGCGATACCCGCCCAGGCGCGACAGGGCCCGCGAGATCAGCCGCTGCACCGAGTGCCGGCGGTTCAGCGCGGAGTCGGGGTTCTGGAAGACGATCTGGAGCGCCTTCTCCTGCTCGTGCGTTCGGTGCGCGGTGGTTGCCGCGAGGGCCTCACCGTCGAGCGTGATCTCCGATCCCGTGTCGGGCGCGGTCAGGCCGAGCAGCGCCCGCGCGAGCGTGGTCTTGCCGCTACCCGACTCGCCGACGAGCCCGAGCGTCTCGCCGGCACGGAGCTCGATCGAGACATCGACGAGGCCGTAGATCGTCTCGCCCTCCATGTGGAACGTCTTGGACACGTCCGCGGCGTTGATCAGCACCGCGCCCCGGTCGGGGCGCTCGCCCGGGACGTCCTCACGTTCAGGCGGGATCACCCGCGGAAGCGTCTGCGCGCGGTCGTGGAAATGGCACCGCGACCGCCGCTCCGCGGCGGCCTCGTAGAGCGGGGGCGCCTCGGTACGGCACCGCTCCTCCACCAGCCCGCACCGGTCGGCGAAGATGCACCCGCTGGGCACGTCGCCGGGCGCCGGCAGCGAACCCGGAATCGTGTCGAGCGCCCGGTTGGCCTTCAGCATGTCGCGGCGCGGTATGCACCGGAGCAGGCCGACGGTGTACGGGTGACGGGGACCGGCGAACACCTCGCGCGCGGGCCCTTCCTCGACCATCTCGCCGGCGTACAGCACGCCGACGCGATCGCACATCTTCGCGATCACCCCGAGGTTGTGGCTGATGAACAGGAACGACGTCCCGAACTCGGTCCGGAGCGCCGAGATCAGGTCGAGCACCTCGGCCTCGACGGTCGCGTCGAGTGCGGTCGTCGGTTCGTCGAGGATCAGCAGCGCGGGCTGGGACGCGAGCGCCATCGCGATCACGACGCGCTGGAGCATTCCGCCCGACAGCTGATGCGGATAGCGGTTCATCACCCCGGCGGGGTTCGAGATCCGCACCTTCTCGAGCATCTCCTGGGCGCTGTCGAGAGCCTGCGCCTTCTGGGCGCCGGCGAGCTCGAACACCTCGGCAACCTGGCGGCCCACCTTGATCGTCGGGTTCAGCGCGCGCCCGGGCTCCTGGTAGACCATCGACACCGTGCTCTGGCGGAGCCTGCGCAGCTCGCCGGAGTTCATCGCCAGCACGTCGCGCCCGTCGATCTCGACCTTGCCTCCGGTCACCTTGCCGTTGCGCGCCAGGTAGCGGACGATCCCGAGCGCGATCGTCGACTTCCCACAGCCGGACTCGCCGACGAGCCCGAACGACTCGCCGCGTCCGACCCGGAAGGACACGTCGCGCACGACGCGCAGCCCCCGACCACGGACCCGGTAGGTGATCTCGAGGTTCTCGACGTCGAGCGCGTCGGCTGACGAAGGCCTGTCGTCGTGTCTTACGGGATCAGCGGCGGTGGTCATTCTTCAAGGGCTCCCTGAACGGAATCGGAGATCAGCGTGATCGACACCACCAACGTCGCGATCGCGAGGGCGTCGAACAGCACCTCCCACCAGTAGCCGGCGGGCACGACACCGTAGTTGGCGGAGATGTCGAGCGCCCAGTCCGGCGAGGGCGGCTGGACGCCGAGGCCGAGGAACGTGAGCGTCAGGACCGCGAAGATCGCGTACGCGAGCCGGACGGTGAACTCGACCATGATCGGCGCGAACACGTTCGGGAGGATCTCGACGAACATGATGTAGGGCGCGCGCTCGCCGCGCAGACGCGCGGCGGCGACGTAGTCGAGCTCGCGCTCGAGCAGCACAGCGGCGCGCACGGTCCGGGCGATCAGCGGCGTGAACAGCAGCCCGATGACGACGATGATGACCAGGTTCGAGCGCCCTAGCGTCGACAGCGCGATGATGCCGGTGACCACAACGGGCAGCGCCAGGAAGGCTTCCACGAACCGGCCGAGCACGTCGTCGACGACCCCGCGGAAGTAACCCATCACTAGCCCGACGATCGTTCCGAGCACCGTCCCCATCAGCGTCGCCAGCGGCGCGATGATCAGGATGTCGCGCGACCCGACGATCACGCGCGAGAACATGTCGCGTCCGAGCTGGTCGGTTCCGAACCAGTGCGCGCTCGACGGCGCCTGGTTGATGCCCTCGAGGTTCTGGGCGTATGGGCTGTGCGGCGCGATCGACGTGCCGAAGATCGCGCAGATGATCCAGAAGATGAGGATGATCGCGCCGATCACGAACGTCGGCGACCGCAGCAACTGCCGGAAGACCTCGCTCCGGATCTCGCTCCGGCCGGCCTGGAGCGCGCCGGCGTCCTCGACCGGGATGTCGACGATGCTCATTCGGCCGCCCTCAATCGGATCCGCGGATTCAGCAGCGAGAACAGGATGTCCGCCAGCAGGGTCACGACCATGTACACGACACCGATCGTCAACACGCAAGCCTCGAGCATCGGGATGTCGTGCTGCGTAGCCGCGTTGTACGTGAGCAACCCGACGCCCTGGTAGCGGAACAGCGTCTCGACCACGACGAGGCCCCCGATCAGGTAGCCGGTCTGCGTCGCGATCACCGTGATCGTCGGCAACAGCGAGTTGCGCAGGACGTGCCGGCGGATCATCACGCCCCGGGGCAGACCTTTTAGCGTCGCGGTGCGCGCGTAGTCAGACTGGAGCGCCTCGATCGTGCCGACGCGCGCCATCCGCGCGATGTACCCGAACAGAACCATCACGAGTGGGATGACGGGCAGGATCAGGTACTTGATCTGGGTGAAGAATCCGGAGCCGGGCGGCGCCGTGGCCGTCACCGGGAGCCAGCCGAGGGCTACCGCAAACACGACGATCAGCACGATCCCCGACACGAACTCGGGCACGGTCAACATCGTCTGACCGACCACGCTGATCGTCCGGTCGATCGGCTTGCCGGCGTTCAGCGCGGAGACCACGCCTCCGACGATCCCGAGCGGCACGAGGATGATGAGCGCGAAGATCGCGAGCTTCAGCGAGCGGAGGAGCGCGGGGCCCAGGATCGGTCCGATCGGGGCCTGGTACTGATACGAGGTCCCCGGGAAGTTCGAGATCCAGTTCCAGTACTGGGTCAGGATCGGCTTGTCCACGCCGAGTTGGTGGTCCAGCGCGTGGACGGCGCTCGGTGCTGCCAGCGGTCCGAGAATCGAGCGTCCCGGATCGCTGGGCAGCACCTGGCCGAGCAGGAACACGATCACGCTCAGGATCCACAGCGTGATCAGCGCGAGGCCGAGACGCTTGAGGATGAACCTGACCATGTTCATTGGGTTGGACCTACGCTGACTTATACGCGGTGTTGAGGTAGAGCTGTGCGATCGAGGTCGGGTTCAAGCCGTTGACGTTTGGCGTCGACGCCGTCAGTCCGTCGATCCAGTATGGGTAGACGATCGGCGTTTCCTGCAACAGCAGGTTCTCGATCTTGCCGGCGATCTGCTGCTGCATCTGAAGGTCGAGCGCGGCCACGTACTGCTTGACCAGCCCGTCGTACGTCTTGTTCTTGAACCTCGCGGCGTTCCACGTGCCGGCGCTCGTGAGCGGCGCGGTCAGGTACACGTTCGGCGCGCCGCGGTCGCCGTAGTCGACCAGGCTCATCGTCCCGTCCAGCCAGTCGGAGTTGCCGAACGTGCTCTTGCCGTAATAGAGCGTCTGGGTCTCGACCGTGGGGCTGATCTTGATTCCGGCCTTGGCCGCATCCTCGACGATCACCTGGGCGAGCTGCGGGATCTCCTGGTAGATCTCGGTCTTGAGCGATGTCGAGAAGCCGTCCGGGTGGCCGGCAGCCGCGAGCAACTGCTTTGCCATCGAGATGTTCTGCGTCCGCTGGGGCACGGAAGTGTCCGTCGACTTGAACCTCGGCCCGAACGGGTAATCGTTGGCGACGCTTCCGTCGCCGCTCAGCAGCGCCGCCACCGCGCCCGGACGGTCGAGCGTGTAGGCCACAGCCTGGCGCACACGTGGATCTGTGAACGGCGCGATGTCGTTACGCATCGACAGCTCGCGGTGGTTGGCCGACGGCAGCTTGATGATCTTGTAAGACGGGCTGTTGAGGATCGCGGCGGCACCGGCAGGCGTGAACTGCGCGATCACGTCCACCGAGTTGCCCTGCAGGGCCAGGATCATCGGCGCCTGGCTCATGTAGAAGTTGAAAGTCGTGCTGTCGAGCAGAGCCTTCGTGCCCCAATAGTTCGGGTTTGGCACGAAGCTCGCGCCCACGCCCTGCGTGTACTTGCCGAGCTTGAACGCGCCGGTACCGACGAACGTGCTCTGCCACTTGGTGAAGTCGGTCCCCTTGGGAACGATGATCGCGTTGTAGTTATCCGAGGAGACGAGGTACGGGAAGTTGCCGTTCGGCGCCTCGAGAGTGAACTCGACCGTCATCGGGTCGGTCGCCTTCACTCCGGACGGGGTCAGCACGCCGGCGAACGCCGACAGCGCGTTAGAAGCGTTCTTCGGATCGGACAGCTGCTGGAACGTGTAGACGACGTCGTCGGCGGTCATCGCCGCGCCGTTGTGGAAGGTCACGTTCGGGCGGAGCTTGAACGTCCACACGCTGCCGTCGGTGTTCGGGCTCCAGCTGAGCGCGAGCATCGGTTGAAGCTCGAGCTTCAGGTTCGAGTCGAAGATCAGGAACTCGCCGGTCTGGTTGAGCATCAGCAGGCCGCCGGCGTCGGAGACCGTCAGCGGGTTGACCGCCGCGGCGGGGGCGACCGCCCCGATGCGCAACGTGCCGCCCTTCGTCACCGGCCCGCTCGACGTGCTCGTGGTGCCGGCCGCCGAACTGCTGGCGGTCTTGGACGAGGAGGACCCGCACGCGGCCAGGATCGCGCCCAGCAGCGTGCTCGACATGCCGATCATGCTGCCGCGGCGCAGGAAGTCCCGGCGGCTCACGTTGCCTGAGACGAGCTCGTCGATGTAGTGGTTCTCGAGCTCGGTGCGCCCCGCACGGAGCCGATCCAGCTCACTGTTGCCGCGACTCATTGAGCCACCTTTCTGTTGCAGTCGAGTCGGCGCCGTCCAGCTGGATCGACGCACCAATCGTTGCTAACTTACTTGATTGATTTGGTTGGGTATAGGCGGGCGAGGCGAATTTGCGAGCGCCCGCGCGGGGAACGATGTCTTGCGCGGCGCCGAGCAGGTCGGGCAGCATCGCGCGCTTGCGTGCGGCGTTCATGCGCCCCGTCGGAACGCACAGCGTGATCGCCGCCACCACCCGGCCGGGCGGTCCGACGGGCGCCGCAAGGCAGTGCAGCCCGAGCGCGGTCTCGTCGAGGTTCTCGGCATAGCCTCGCCGGCGGGCAACACGCAGGATTCGGAACAGCTCGTCGAGCCCGTCGAGCCGACGCCCGGTCGGCGTCACGAGCTCGCACTCGCCGTACAGCGCTGCGACCTCGTCCTCGGGGCAGTCGGCGAGCAGCACCCGGCCCGAGGCCGCGGCGAACGCCGGCAGCCGGCTCCCGACCGTCGTTACGAGGCGCACCTGGTGCGTGGTCTCTTCCTTGGCGATGAACACACTCTCGCGGCCGTCGAGGACGGTCAGGCATGTGGTCTCGTTGTGGCGGGCGACGAGTCTCCGTCCGACGTCCGAGAACGCGGCCGCGAGCGGTGAGGAGGGCGCGGCCTGTGCCAGCCACGCCACCCTGGGGCCGAGCTCGATGTAGCCGCTCCGCGGGTCGCGCGCGACCCAGCCCCGCTCGTACATCATCGAGCAGACGCGGTGCAGGGTGCTCTTGGCGATCCCTGTCTCGCGGGCGAGCTGCGCGAGCGTCGCCGGGCCACGGCGGTCTAGCACCTCGAGCACGTCGAGGACGGCGGCGATCCCCGGCGACGCGGCGCCCCGGCGACGGCCCGGTTGATACCCGATAGCGGTTTCCATCTCTCCTCGGTCCGCCGGTAGAACGGCGTTCAGCCGATGGACCAGGACGTTTCTTTCACAACCGGCCTCGCGGTGTCAAGTTAACGGAGCTTTAGGGTGTACGGTGCGTCCGAGATGCTCCTCTCGAACGCCCGGGTGATCGATGGCACGGGACGCGCTCCGTTCGAGCGCGCGTCGGTGCTCGTGGAGGACGGCCGGATCGTGGAGGTCTCCGAGGGTCCGGCTTCGGATGACGCGCTCGACCTCTCGGGGCGGACGGTGATGCCGGGGCTGATCGACGCGCATGCCCACCTGTCGAGCGACGTGTTCCGCAGTCCCGGCTTCGGTCCGCCGCCGGAGCTTCACGGTGAGCTACCGCGCCGGCGCGAGCTCGGCTATTTCATCCTCGCGAAGACGGCCCGCGTGCTGTTGGCGGCGGGGATCACCTCAGTTCGCGACGTAGGGAGCTACGACGATGAGGCGATCGCGTTGCGCGAGGCGGTGCGGCTAGGGATTGTGGAGGGCCCTCGCATTCTGTCCTGCGGGCGGATCATCTCCGCGACCGCGCCGGGGGGAGCGATCTTCACCACGATGTACCGCGAGGCCGACGGCCCGTATGACATGCGGCGCGCCGTTCGCGAGCAGCTGCGGCGCGGCGCCGACTACGTCAAGCTGATGGCGACCGGCGCGCGCTCGGTCCTGGCCGAGGACCCCGAGCCGGCGCAGATGACGCGAGACGAGCTCGCCGCGATCGTGGACGAGGCTCACCGCCTGGGGGTCCGCGTCGCCGCGCACGTGGAGGGGCTAGCCGGCGCGCGGCTCGCCGTGGCCGAGCGGGTCGACACGATCGAGCACGGGCTGTCGCTCCACCGCGAGCCGGCGCTGCTCGAGGAGATGGCCGAGCGCGGGATCGTGCTCGTGCCGACGCTCAGCACGTTCCACGACCTCGCCGAGCGGTTCACCGACGACTTCCCGACGCCGCTCGTCGAGCAGGCCAGGCGTCAGCTCGAGGAGGCCTACGCAACTCTGGTGGCTGCCCGGTCTGTCGGCGTGACGATCGCGATGGGGCACGACAGCGGTCCGCCGGGGGACAACGCGATCGAACTCGTGCGGATGGTCGACGGCGGGCTGTCGGCTCTCGAAGGGGTATGCGCGGCGACGCACGGGTCGGCGCTGGCGCTCGGGCTGCCGTCGCTGGGCACCGTGACTCCCGGCGCGGTCGCGGACCTGCTCGTCATCGACGGCGACCCGCTCGCGGACGTCCGGATCTTGCGCGATCCCGATCGGATCTCGATGGTCATCCAGGGCGGGAAGGTCGTCGCCGACCGGCGTCCGGTCCCGGCGTTCACACCGGCATGACGACGCTCGCCGGTGTGCCCGAGTTCACGTTGGCCTCGGTCGCCGGCGGTGCGGTGCGGCTTTCCGAGCTCCATGTCGAGGGTTCGGTCCTGCTGTTGTTCGTCTCCGAGGAGTGCCCGACGTCCGTGCTGACGCTTCGTCGGCTGGCCCCGCTGGTGTCCGAGTTGACCGACGCCGGCGTGTGCGTGGCCGCGGTGTTCGAGGACCCGCTCGAGGTCGCCGCGCGCGTCGCCCGACGGACGGGGTTCGCCGGCGTGGTTCTGTCCGAGCCGTCGCCGTACGACGTGTCGCGCGCGTATTCGCTGGTGAGTCTGCCGACGGCGGTTCTGATCGATCGCGATGGACTCGAGGTCGGGCGCGTGGTCGGATGGGATTCGGACGGCCTCGCCGGGCTGCTGTCCGTGACCGTGACGGATGAGCCGCCGGTCCGCAAGCCCGGGTGCGCGGCCAAGAACACCTACGACTCCGAGTCGTTGCGCGCGCTCGACGGCGCCGGCGCCTTCGATGAGCTCGAGGAGATGTTCGAGCTCGGCTGGACAGACGGGTTGCCGGTGATCCCGCCTACGGTCGAACGGGTGGATGCGATGTTGGGCGGGCGCGACCGTTCTCGGCTACTCGGCGAGATGGCCCCGGCGATGGCGCGGGTGACGTTGGAGCGCGTCGCG
>Ga0335073_10004103_pt1 | contig 20381 bp, 18 predicted proteins | sample Lox_Sample_22_FD_207093 | JGI IMG/M metagenome (GOLD analysis project Ga0335073, IMG submission 207093) | Soil microbial communities from Loxahatchee National Wildlife Refuge, Florida, United States - Lox_Sample_2.2 | ecosystem: Environmental > Terrestrial > Soil > Wetlands | place: USA...
CGGCGTCGCGGCGCTGATCACGCCCTGGAACTTTCCGGTCGCCATTCCGCTGTGGAAGGCCGCTCCGAGCCTGGCCTACGGCAACGCCACGATCCTGAAGCCCGCCAGCGCGGCGGCCGCGACCGCCCTTGCGCTGCGTGACGTTCTCGGCCCGTTCCTCCCGCAGGATGTCTTCCAGGTCGTACTCGGCGGTGCGGCGGCGGCTGGCGCGCTGATCGACCATCCCGATGTCGCGGCCATCTCGTTCACGGGCTCATCGGCGGTCGGCAGGCAGATCAGTCGCCGCGCCGCCGACCGCGGCTGCCGGGTACAGGCCGAGATGGGCGGCCAGAATCCGTCAGTCGTCCTGGCGGACGCCGACCTCGATCGCGCCGCCACCGCGATCGCCTACGCCTCAATGGGATACGCCGGGCAAAAGTGCACGGCGACGAGCCGGGTGATCGTGGAAGGCGCGGTTTACGCAGCATTCCGCGACCGGCTAGCCGCGGCCGTTGACGCGCTGCAGGTGCTCGACCCGGCTGACGACAAGACCCTCGTGGGCCCCGTCATCGACGACGGCTCGCGCACATCGGCGCTGGCCGCGGTGGCCAGCTCAGGCGGCCGGGTGCTGACCGGCGGCAAACCGCTGGACGCACCGGGCTACTACCTGGCGCCGACCCTGGTCGAGCTCGACCGCCCGGCAGGCCCGCTCGCATCCGAGGAGGTCTTCGCGCCGGTCGCGGCGCTGATCCGCGCCGAGACCGCGGACGAGGCGGTGAGCATCGCCAACGGCGTCAGGTACGGCCTGGTCGCTGCCGTGTTCACCAGCGATCTCGGCAACTCGCTGCGGCTGACCCGACGGCTGGACGCGGGCATGATCCGCGTCAACGCGCCGACGTCCGGCGTCGACTTCCAGGCGCCGTTCGGCGGCGCGAAGGAATCCAGCTACGGCCCCCGAGAGCAAGGCCTGGCTGCCCGCTACTTCTACACCGAGTCGCGCACTGTGCTGATCGTTCCCTGACCGGTTCGGGTGCCTCTGCCGCTTTTCAGCGCGATGCCGTTCTACGCTTAGGGCGAACCAGGGCGGGAACGGCGCAGTCCTGAGCACGCGGTCGTTCGCCACGGTGCTGCCTTGCCCCGGCAGGAATCTACGATGAGCGGATGGAAGACGCACCGCCACAGGATGCCGAGTCTCGGCCAGATCAAAATCCCGCCGAGGCACCCGCCCCCCGGCCACGGCCGACGATCATGACCGTGGACGATGATCCAGAAGTGTCCCGGGCAGTGGCTCGCGACCTCCGCCGCCGGTACGGCGAGCAGTACCGGATCGTGCGCGCTGAGTCCGGCGAGGACGCGCTCGAGGCCCTCAGGGAAATGAAGCTGCGCGGTGACTTGGTAGCTGCCATCCTGGCCGACTACCGGATGCCGCACCTGAACGGGATCGAGTTTCTTGAGCGTGCGATGGACATCTATCGCGGCGCCAGGCGGGCCCTGCTCACGGCGTATGCCGACACTGGCGCGGCCATCGACGCCATCAACGTCGTGGACGTCGATTACTACCTGCTCAAGCCGTGGGACCCGCCGGAGGAGAAGCTGTATCCGGTAGTCGACTCGCTGCTGGACGCGTGGCTGTCGTCCGACCACCGGCCGGTGCCCGAGACGAAGCTCGTCGGACACCGCTGGTCGGCACGGTCGTCGGAGGTCCGCGAGTTCCTCGCCCGCAACCAGGTGCCCTACCGCTGGTACTCCTCCGACGAACCTGAGGGACGCCGCCTGCTGGAGGCGGCCGAGGCTGACGTTGAGACGCTGCCGGTCGTGATCACGCCTGACGGAGCGGTGCTGGTTGCGCCGTCCGAGCCCGACCTGGCTCGTCACATTGGCCTGGTGACGAATCCGTCTGCCGACTTCTATGACCTCATCGTGATCGGCGGCGGCCCGGCGGGCCTCGGTGCAGCCGTCTACGGCGCCTCCGAGGGCCTGCGAACCGTTCTGGTCGAGCGCACGGCGACCGGCGGTCAGGCAGGCCAGAGCTCACGCATCGAGAACTATCTCGGCTTCCCCGACGGCGTCTCCGGCGCACAGCTCACCGACCGGGCGCGACGGCAGGCTCAGAAGTTCGGCGCCGAGATCCTGACCACGCGCGAGGTGGTTGGCTTCGAGGTGAACGGGTCAGCGCGGACGATCCGGTTCGCGGATGGGACCGCGATCAGCGCGCACACCGTGATCCTGGCCAGCGGGGTGACGTACCGGCGCCTCACGGCGCCGGGCCTGGAGGAGCTGACCGGGCGAGGGGTCTACTACGGATCGGCGCTGACCGAGGCGACAAGCTGCGTGGACCAGGACATATATGTGGTCGGCGGCGCCAACTCCGCCGGCCAGGCGGCGGTCTACCTGGCCAAGCGTGCTCAGTCGGTGACGATCCTGGTGCGCGGCAAGTCGCTGGTCAACTCGATGTCGCACTACCTGATCGAGCAAGTCGAGAGCGAGCCGCGGATCAAGGTGCGGACCTGCACCGAGGTGGCCGAGGCGCACGGGACCGGCCACCTGGAACGGCTTACCCTGCGCGATAGCTCAACCGGCGAGACCGAGACCGTGAGTGCGCAGTTCCTGTTCGTGTTCATCGGCGCAGCGCCGCTGACCGACTGGCTCGACGGTGTCATAGTGCGCGACGAGCGCGGCTTCGTGATCACCGGGCCCGACCTCATGGTCGACGGGCAGCTGCCAACGGGCTGGCCGCTGGAGCGGCCGCCTTATCACCTGGAAACGAGCGTACCGGGCGTGTTCGCAGCCGGGGACGTCCGGGCGGACTCGGCCAAGCGAGTCGCGTCCGCGGTCGGCGAGGGTGCCATGGCGGTCATGCTCGTGCACCGCTACCTGGAGAAGCTGTGAGCGCGACGACACCCGACTCGCCGGTACCTGACGCGGCGCTAGCCAAGACGCCAGTCCCTGACGATGTGGCACCGGGCTCGGCGATGTGCAGCGCGGACGAGCTGCGGCAGCTCTTCCTGTTCGAGAAGCTGACCGACGATCAGCTTGGCTGGCTCTGCCGCGAGGGCAGCGTGATCGTCGCCGATCCTGGCCGGGTCTACGGAGAAGGCGAGCCGGCCACGCTGCTGTACGTGCTGCTGTCAGGGACCGTGGTCCTGTCCCGCCGGATCGGCGCTGATGACGTCGAGACGACGAGGGCGTCGACCCCCGGCGTGTACGCCGGAGCGTTCTTTGCCTACCTGGGCGACCGGGTGCCGCAGGTCTACAACAACTCCATGCGGGTCACTGAGCAGTCGAGGTTCTTCACGCTGGAGGCGGCCAAGTTCGCCACGCTGATGACCGAATGGTTCCCGATGGCCGTGCACTTGCTCGAGGGACTGTTCTTCGGCACCAAGAACACCCAGGAGGCCGTCGGCCAGCGGGAGCGCCTGCTGGCCCTGGGCGCGCTCTCGGCTGGACTGACCCACGAACTCAACAACCCTGCCGCGGCGGCGGTACGCGCCACCGCGGGCTTGCGTGACCACGTCCTGCGGCTGCGGCAGAAGCTCCCGGCAATGGCGAGCGGCCGGCATGACGGCGCACTGCTCACGTTGCTGGTCGAGCTACTCGATGACGCCATCGGGCGACTTGCCACCGCGCCCGCCAGAGGTCCGCTGGAAACCGCCGACCTGGAGGACGCCGTCACCGAATGGCTGGACGACCACAGCATCCCGGACGGCTGGGAGATCGCTCCCGCGATTGTGGCGGCCAGCATCCATACCAACGAGCTTGACAAGATCGCGGCCGCCGTGGCAAGTGCTGACGCAAGCGACGGTGCCGACCTAGCCGGCGCCCTGCGCTGGCTCGCCGACACCGTCGAGACCGAGCTCCTGCTAACCGAGATCGGCGACTCGGTCGCCCGCATCTCGTCTCTTGTCGGCGCAGCCAAGCAGTACTCGCAGCTGGACCGGGCTCCCTATCAGGTCGTCGACATTCATGACCTGCTCGACAGCACGCTGGCCATGCTGGCGGGCAAGATCGGGGACGGTGTCACGGTCGTCCGGGAGTACGACCGGGCACTACCGCGGATACCCGCCTTCCCAGGTGAGCTGAATCAGGTCTGGACGAACCTGATCGACAACGCGGTGTCGGCCATGGCCGGATCAGGCACTCTCACTATCCGGACTATGCGTGATCGCGACCGGCTGCTTGTCGAGTTCGGCGACACCGGACCGGGCGTTCCTGCCGAGATCCGCGACCGGATCTTCGACCCGTTCTTCACCACCAAGCCGGTGGGTCAGGGCACCGGACTCGGCCTCGATATCTCCTACCGGATCGTGGCCGGCCGGCATCACGGTGACCTGCGGGTCGAGTCCGTGCCCGGTGACACGCGGTTCCGCGTGTGGCTCCCGATCGAACCTCCCGGAGCGACCTAGCCGGGATGAGCGGCCCTGGTCCCGACCGCAGGTCAGGGTCGGGGGGCGGTTGTGCCGGATCGAGCTCCACCTCGTCTAGCCCGACGGAGCTATAGCGACCGATAACGTCACGCAAAAACGGCAATTGGGACGGGATTCTGACGTTTTCGGTCGCCATGCTGTGGGCGATGACATTTTCGGTCGCTTCTGTAAGCCGGGCGCGCAATTCTGGCCGTGACGAAGGCCTGAGCCGTTCAACTTGCCGTCAGGCCATCACGACGATGGGCGATTGCCGACGAACATGACCCGTGACCCGCGCTCATGAGCCCTGGCCTCGGCAGCTAGCGCGTCCGCAGCCGCGAAACCGGCGGCGGCGAGCAGGCGCAGCCAGGTGTCGCGGCCGAACGATCCGAGCCGGTGGGCCTCGGGTATCACCCGCACTGTGCCATCCGCCTCGCGCAATGTGAACTCGTACTCGGCCAGGATCCAGTCGTCACCGGGGTAGGGATCGGATATCCGCTCCCGGAAGCTTGCCTGCCGGCCGGTGCCATCGTCGCCGCCGCCGCCGCGCCCCGTCCCGGCCCGGAACGTCTCGGCCGTGTGATCAGGGGCGAACACGGCCAGTCCACCCGGGCGGCAATGCGCAAGGGCGGTGTCGATCACCAGGCGCAGATCATCTTCGCTCGTGACATAGTCCACCGCATCGTGCACCAGCACGGCGTCGAACGTTCGCCCGAGGCGGATGTTGCGCATATCCCCCTGCACATGCGCGCAGTCCGGATTGAGACGCCGGGACACTTCCAGCATCTCGCCAGACAGATCAACCAGTGTCAGGGACCTGCCGAGCTTAAGGTGCGCGGCCACATGCCCGCCGCCACTGCCGAGGTCGAGCAGAGTGCGGACTGGCCGTGCGGCCGAGGCGAACACCGCCTCGATCAGCACGGCGTCATCGGAGTACTCGGCGGGCGGCGAGATGAGCGGCCACCAGCTAGCCAGCTCCTGGTAAAGACTGTAGCTATCCCCCGCACCAGTCATTCGTCCATCATTGCTCACTGGGCGAATAACCTTGCGAATGAGCCGCATATCGTCGCGCCGATGAGTCCAGGAGGATGCCGCGTGGCCAAGACACCCGAGACCGGCCAGATTCCGCCCGACTTCACGCTCCCCGGCATCGAGCTGGTCGGTGGCGAGGCCGTCCAGCGCGGATACACGCTCTCACAGCACCGTGGCAAGCCGATCGTGCTGGCGTTCTACCCCGGTGATAACACCACCGTCTGCACCCGCCAGCTGTGCTCGTACACCTCGGGCCTGGAGAACTTCACCGACTTCGGGGCCTCTGTCTGGGCGATCAGCCCGCAGGGTCTGGCCAGTCACGAGCAGTTCGCGCGCAAGTACGGCCTGGCCTTCCCGCTGCTGGCTGACGAGGGCATGGCGGTCAGCAGGCAGTACGGCATCACGCTGGGCGGGGCTGGCGTGCGCCGGTCGGTCTTCGTCATCGACGCGAGCGGAGTCGTGCGCTGGAAGCACATCACGTTTGTCGGGCTGACCTTCCCCAGCGCTCCGACAATCTCCGCACAGCTCGCCGCGCTCAAGACGGCCAGCTGATGCGCATCCTCGTTATCGGCGGCACGGCGTTCGTCGGCAGGCACATCGCGCAGTCAGCGCTCGACGCCGGTCACGAGCTCACGCTGTTCCACCGCGGCAAGACGGGCACCGAGCTGTTCGGCCAGGCGACTCACCTCTGCGGTGATCGCGACGAGAACCTCTCGGCGCTGGCAGGCGGCAGCTGGGACGCCACAATCGACGTCTGCGCGTACTTTCCCAGGCAGGTACGCGCGCTTGCCTCGGCGCTCGGCGGGCGAGGCGGCCGCTACGTCTTCATCTCTAGCGTCTCGGCCTACAGCCCCTCGGTCCCGCCGAACTACGACGAGAGCGCTCCGCTCGCGGAGGTCGTCGATCCGGACGCGACGCAGGTTACCGACGAGAACTACGGCGGGCTGAAGGTCGCTTGCGAGCAGGTCAGTGCCGCACTGTTCGGGCCGGACACCACGATCATCAGGCCTACGTACGTCATCGGGCTGTATGACCGGACGTACCGGTTCACCTGGTGGGTGGACCGGATCGCCAGGGGCGGCACGGTCCTGGCGCCCGGCAGCCCGGACGATCCGATCCAGCTCATCGACGCGCGCGACCAGGCCGCCTGGATCGTGTCCCTGCTCGAGCGCTCGATCACCGGCACGTTCCACACGGTGAGCCCGGCACCGCCATTTGGCTTCGGCCAGATGCTGGATGCCATTGCGGCCGAAGTGGCCCCCGCTGGCACTCGGCTGACCTGGGCAGACAGCAGCTTCCTGCTCGAGCAGGGCGCGGACGGTGCGGCCCTGCCGCTGTGGGCCGAGGGAGACCAAAGCGCCGCGAACATGATGACCGCGGACCCCGCGGCTGCCGTCGCCGCCGGGCTCACCCCCCGTCCGCTCCGTCAGACCGTGGCTGACATTCGCGCCGGGGACCGCACACCAGGCACCGGCCGGGCAAGCGTGGGCATCTCCGCCGAACGGGAGGCGGAACTGCTCGCCCTCTGGGCCGCCGCCTCCCGCTAACCGGACCGCAGAAGTTCAAGCGGGCCGCGAGTTGATGCCAGACGGCGATCTGGGTCGGCTCGGCTACCGGGCAACACACAAGGCCGGCAGTCAGGAACCCGTTAGGGCTCCGACTGCCGGCCTCGCAACCTGCCGGTATGGCCAGGGTCAGGCCTTGACGGCCTCGATCTCGAGCTGCAGCTGGATCTTTTCGCCCACGACGACGCCGCCGTTCTGCAGCGGTGCGTTGAAGCTAACGTTGAAGTCGCTTCGGTTAAGCTCGCCGGTCGCAGAGAACCCGGCGCGGTAGCCGCCGTACGCGTCCGGACCGAAGCCCTGGAGCTCCAGGCGCAGCGGAACGCTCTTGGTCACGCCCTTGAGCGTCAGGTCGCCATCGAGGATGTACTCGCCATCCTCGACCCGGATGCCCGTGGACTTGTACGTCATCGTCGGGTAGGTCTCGACCTCGAAGAAGTCGGCCGACTTGATGTGCGCGTCGCGCTGCTCCTGGCCGGTGTTGATCGAGCTGAGGTCGATCTCCGCGGTCACGGAGGACTTGGTCGGGTCAGCGGCGGTGACGAGCTGCCCGCTAAAGGTGTTGAACCTGCCGCGGACCTTGCTGACCATCATGTGCCGGACTGAGAAGCCGACCTCGGAGTGAACCGGGTCGATGGTCCAGGTGGCTGCCTCGTAGCCCGGAATGCCGGTCTCGGTTGCTGCTGTGGTCAAAGTGCTCACTCCCGCGGGTGTGTTGATTGAAACCGAACTTATTGAGCACTCAAGGAGTATCACTGCATCGGAAGGTTGTCAAACGCTCAACTACCTGGGGTATGCTCGGGTCATGACCGATTCCCGCGCTCGGTGGCTGTCTGCCGAGGAGCAGCACGCCTGGCGCACGTTTCTCGCCGCCACGGCGACGCTCTTCTCGGCTGTCGAAGGACAGCTGCACCGGGAATCCGGCATTCCGCACGGGTACTACGAGATTCTCGTCAACCTCTCCGAGGCCCCGGGCCGGTCGCTGCGGATGAGCCAGCTTGCCGAGGCATCTACCTCCAGCAAGAGCAGGCTCTCGCACGCGGTGGCCCGGCTCGAGGAGCGCGGCTGGGTCGAGCGCCTCGACTGCCCCACTGACCGGCGTGGTCAGGTGGCTCGCCTGACCGACGCCGGCTTCGCGGCACTCGACGCTGCCGCTCCGGGGCACGTTGAGCAGGTCAGGCGGTCGCTGTTTGACCGGCTCAGCCCCGAGCAGGTCGAGCATCTCGCCGCGATCTGTGCGGCCATCGCTGCAGGCGAGCAGGGCGATTCAGGCTTCTGCCCCGGTACCTGTGACGCCGAGTCGGAGGATCTTGGCGAGAACAGACTCGCCGAGCTAACGGACTAGTCCTCGCGGCCGACCAGCTGGCCGACCATCAGGTCGGCGATAGCGGCCGGGCCAGGTCCCGGCTCGTGCCGCAGCCCGTTGACGACGCCCTCGCGGTCCAGCTCGCTGCGATTCTGGCTGAGCTTCTGCTTTGCCTCGATCGAGGTGATGGTGAGCTCGACGCCGACGATAGCGCGAAGCTGACCGTCGATGTACTCCGGCGGCGCGTCCGTGACGGCCCACGGATGCTCCCGATCGCTCTCGTGCAGTCGCGTCAGCCTCGTCACCAGCGCCCGCAGCCACTCGGCGTCCTGGTGGAAGGTGATCTCCCCGGTCAGGTGCACGGCCTCGTAGTTCCAGGTCGGCACGACCCGGCCGTGCCGTGCCTTGCTCTCGTACCAGGCCGGCGAGATATACGCCTGCGGGCCGTGCACGATCGCCAGTGCCTGCGAGCCCGGCATTGCGGTCTTCCACTGGTCGTTGGCAATCGCGATGTGGCCGAGCACCCGGCCGTAATCGTCGGGGGACTCTGCATCGGCGGGCCGGTCCCAGATGACCGGAAGCAGCGTCGACACTGGCTTCGTGCCGTCAAAAGTAACCAGGTCAGCGGACTGCGCCGCGTCGACGAACGCGGTGATCTGGGCCATGTCGGAAACCGTGAAGTGGCGGGGCAGGTACATGCGACTAGGGTAAGTGCCAATGCGGCCAATACGGTGCGCCAGGCACGTGCTTCAGACACCGCACGAGAATCTCTGTGGCCACGACTCGCCCGGCCTCCTATGCTTCTTCACTAACGCGCTGACGGAGACAAGTAGCGTCGGCCCACGCGGGTCCCAGAGAGCTGCCGGAAGCTGAGAAGGCAGCCCCGCGCCCGGTCGCGAAGACCCTCCTGAGCTGCGGGGAGGAACGGCGGTCGAACGTAGCGGCCAGCCCAATGCCCCGCCGGCCAGCCCCCGTCACAGGGCCCGACGAGGCCGGTCCCGCCGACAAGACAGCGGTCGGAACGGCGAAAGTGCGGTGGCACCGCGAGTTCCCTTATCGCCCGCACTCCCAAGGGGTCGCACTTAGCCCTGAGGGAGTAGTGATGATCTCACGAGTACTGTCCGCCGAACTGCCCAAGCACATCGGCGAGCGCGTCACCATCGCCGGCTGGCTGCACCGCCGCCGGGAGATGAAATCAGTAACCTTCCTGATCATCCGCGACCGGGCGGGGCTAGCCCAGGTGGTGCTACCGCCCGCGGCCGGCGGGGCTCAGCTCCCCGCCGCCGACAGCACCGAGGAAGCCGTCCTGCAGGTGGCAGGCCTCGTGGTGGCGAACCCGCAGGCACCAGGCGGCGCTGAGCTAACCGAGCCGCTGGTGACCCGGCTGTCCGGCCCGGTGCAGCCGCCGCCGTTCGACCTGTACCGGCCGGCCCTGACCGCGACCCTGCCGACAATCCTTGACCACGCGCCAACGACCCTGCGCCATCCGCAGCTGCGAGCCGGATTCGAAGTTGCCGCGGCCAGCGCGGCGGGCTTCCGCTCCGCACTCGACCGAACCGGCTTCACCGAGATATTCACCCCGAAGATCGTCGGCTCGGCTACCGAGGGCGGCGCGAACGTGTTCAGCGTCGACTACTTCGGCCAGCCTGCCTACCTCGCCCAGTCGCCGCAGTTCTACAAGCAGGCCATGGTCGGCGTCTTCGAGCGCGTCTACGAGGTCGGCCCCGTCTTCCGCGCCGAGCCGCACGACACCGCCCGGCATCTCGCGGAGTACTGCAGCCTGGACGCCGAGCTCGGCTTCATTACCGACCACTTCGACGTGATGGCCGTCTGCCGCGACGCTGTGGCGGGCATGGTCGATTCGGTCCGGGAACGGGCAAGCTTGGCCATGCGGTTGCTGTCCGCGACGCTGCCTGAGGTGCCAGCGCAGATCCCGCACCTGCATTTCAGCGACGCTATGGCACTCATCTCCGCGGCGACCGGCGAGGACGTCGGGGATGAACCGGACCTGGCGCCCGCGCACGAGCGCTGGCTCTGCCAGTGGGCCGAGCAGGAGCACGGCAGCGAGCTGCTGTTCGTCACTGGATACCCGCTGCACAGCAAGCCGTTCTATACCTACGCTGACCCGGAGCGGCCTCGTTACTCCAATGGTTTCGACTTGCTCTTTCGCGGCAGCGAGATCGTGACCGGAGGCCAGCGGCTGCACCGCCACGAGGACTACCTCAAGGCGCTCGCATCGCGCGGCATCGACCCGGCGCCGTTCGGTGGCTTCCTGCAAGTGTTCGAGTACGGCATGCCGCCGCATGGCGGGTTCGCGATCGGGCTCGAGCGCTGGACCGCGCGCCTGACCGGTGCCGCGAACCTGCGGCAGGTCACGCTGTTCCCACGTGACCTGCATCGCCTCAGCCCGTGACGGACTCAGCCTGCAGGATCTCGGCTGGCGGTCGACGGGCGGCCACCCGGGCGGGAATCGCGACCAGCCCGGCAAGGGCAGCCAGGACGCCGACCGCCATGCCGGCTAGCCACCACGCTGGCGGCACCGTTGTGGTGCCGCCATGGGCCACCGCGCCCACGAGGGCAATGCCTGCCGGGATGCCGACCAGCACGCCGGGGACTGCGGGAATGAGCTGCGCAGCACTCAGCGCAGCCGCGAATTGCTGGTTTGTCGCCCCGAGCGCGCGGACCAGGCCACCGGAGTGCCGTGCGTCGACCGCGGTCACCTGAGTGATGAACAGAGCGTTCACGGCCGCCAGCACAACGAGCATCACGGTAAGCACGAGCAGCACCTGATCGATCCGCTGGTAGCGCGGGTTGGCCAGCGCCGTCAGCGGTGAGGATGTGCCATCGTCGGCCGCGACCTGCGCCTGATGGGCGTGCACAGTGAGTACCGCAACGATCGTGGTAGCGGTAATGCCGACGGTCACGCCAGATAGGATGCTGCGCCTTGGCCGCCGGGCGACGAGCCTGAGGCCGAGCAGCAGCGGCACGGGCAGCCGGCGCGACAACGCGACAAGCAGGCGCCGCCGACGTGGCGGGTGCGCGGCATCGGCCAGCGCGCCGACCGTGCTCGTCCGCGCAGCGCGCAGCGCTGGCACGAAGGTGGCGAGCATTGCCACGGCGATCGCTACAGCCGCTACCCAGCCCGCCATCGCGAGTGTCAGGGTCGGCGCACCCGGCGCGCCGACCAGTCCGCTGCCTGGGCTGGTCAGCAGCGGAGCGGCGAGCCAGCCGAGGCCGAGGCCTGCCGCGGCCGCCGCGATCGCCAGCAGCAGGTTCTCCGCCAGCAGTACTGCTGCCACCAGGCCGGGTGTGCCACCCACCGCCTTGAGCAGTCCGACCCGCCGAGTCTGCTCGGCCAGTTGGCCGCCGACGATTACCGTCACGCTGGCCACGGCGAGGACGCCGAGCAGCCAGCTGCCGACCAGCAGCACCCGCTGCTCGTTCAGGATCAGGTTGTTGTCTTGCTGAGCGATCTGCTGCCAGGGCAACACCAGCAGATCCTGAAACCGGCCAGCGCTGTGCGCCTGGGCAAACGCCGGCGCGGCGGCGGGACTGGTCAGCCGGAGATTGAGCAGGTAGGAGAGCGGCAGCGCGCGAGTAGCGAAGCTGCGGGCGGCGGCCGTCGTGACCCAGACCATGCCGCAGTCGTTGCTGGGGAACGGCGTGCCCTGGAGCGAGTAGTCGGCAGCCGGGTACGGTGCAGTCGCGGCAGTGACCGCGATGCCGTCGACCCGCAACGGCCTGCCGTCCAGCGTGATGTGTTGGCCGACCCGCGCGCCGAGCGCCTCGGCGAAGCTGCGCTCGACGACCGCGCCCCCGGCGCGGACCCAGCTGCCCGCCAGCAGCCTCGGCTGGTCAACGACGGCGCGTCCTGGCTCCCGGCCCTCAGCGATGACCCCTGCAGTCAGCTTTCCGATCCGCAGCACGGCCCAGCCGACCGGATAGGGCCCGCTGACGGCAGTAATTCCCGGTTCCCGCGCCAGCGCGGTCATGGCGGCCAGCGCTGCCGCGGGCGTCGCGCTGTGCGGCATTGGCGGCAGGTCGGTGTAACTCGCCACCACGTCAGGGCCGGACGTCGCGTCCCGAGTCTGCTGGTATGGCCTGCTGATGACCCCGGCCAGCGCCAGCCCCAATGTCAACGTCGTGGTAGCAGCCATGATCACCAATAGCAGCAGAGCTGCCTGCGCCGGTCGGCGTCGCAGGTCCCGGACCGTCAGGCGGCCGATGAGGATGAGGCGACTCATCGGCGATCAGGCCTCGGTCAGCACGGCAGCGATCGGCTGCCGCGCCCCAATGCGGGCGGGAATCGCGGCGAGCACGAGCACCGCGAGTACAGTGCCGACCACTGCCAGGGCTAGCCACCACGCCGGCGGCAGGATGGTCGCCGCCGCCCCGCCGCTGTTCGCGATCGCGAACAACCCGAGACCCAGCGGGACACCGAGCAGTGCGCCGGGCAGCGCCGGGATCGCCTGCGCCATAGCAAGGCCGGCGCTGAGTTGTCGCGGCGACGCGCCGAGCGCGCGCGCAAGCGCCGACGAGCGCCTCATCTCCTGCACGGTCGCCCATGCGGTAACGATCGCATTCAGCACCGCCAGCCCGACGAGCGCGACAGTGAGTACCACCAGCATCTGCTCGTCCCGGTCGACCACCGGATTGCTCAGCGCGGACGACCCACCATGCAGTCGCTCATCGAGCAAAGCGTGGAAGGCCAGCACGGCGACGAATCCGGTGGCCGTGATGGCGATGCTCGCGAAAGTCAGCGCCGCACGGCGGGGCCGGCGCGCGATCACGCGCAAGCCGAGCAGCAGCGGCGCGGGCAGCCGCCGGGAGGCTGCGATCAGGACGGCCGTCCGCCGCGGCGGCCGGACCTGCTCCGCTAGCGCCGTCACCGTGCTGATCCTGGCGGCCCGAATGCCGGGGACCAGGGCCGAGGTCAACGCGACGCCGAGAGCAACCGCGGCGACGAGCGCGCCATCCGCAGGGGTAATCGACGGCGCGCCCGGCGCATCGAGCAGTGCGCCGCCGGGGCTGGTGATCAGCGGGGCAGCCAGCCAGCCGGCCAGCATGCCGGCGGCGGCAGCGACCAGCGCCAACACCACGTTCTCCGCCAGCAACACCAGCGCGACCAGCCCCGGCGTAGCACCAACGGCCTTGAGCTGTCCGATCCTGCTGGCCTGCCCTGACATCCGGCCGCCTACCAGCACGGCCACGCTGGCTAGCGCCAGCAGCCCGAGCAGCCACGCACCTGGCGTCAGGACCTGCTGCTCGTCCTGAACGAGGAGGCCGTCATCGTAAGCAATGCTCTGCCAGGACACCACCTGGCCCGCGCCGGCCAGCCGATGGGCGGAGCTGTAGGCGCTGACGAAACGTTGCGCTGTGGCGGGGTACTTGAGCTTCAGGTCGAGCAGATATGTCAGCGGTGCAGCGGCCGAGGCCAGTGCACGAGCGTCCGGCACAGTGGTCCAGGCCAGTCCGGTGTTCGCGGTTGATAGCGCTGAGCTGGTCGGAAGGTCGAAGTTGCAATTGCCACCGGGCGGAAAGCACATGTTGGGGTACGGCGCGCTGGCTGCAGTGACTGCGATGCCGACAACCGTGTAGGGCCGTCCGTTCAGAGTTACGCGGTCGCCGACACTCGCACCGAGTGCTTCTGCGAACGTGCGCTCGAGCACAATGCCGCCCGGTCGCACCCAGCTTCCGGCCGTCACGTCCGGCTGGTCGAGGGCCGCGGGCGCCTGGTCACGGCCTTCCGCCTCGACCGGAGCAGCCTCGTTGCGCAGCCGGAGGATCACCGAGGCCACCGGATAGGGGCCGCTGTGGCCGACGATGCCCGGCGCGCTGATCAGCGACCTCGCCTCCGCTCGGATTTGTTGCAGCGGCGGCACGCCGAAGTCCTGCGGCGCGTGGCCAGGGAGATGCCCCATTCCTATCGGGCCACCAAGCTGGGCGACCACGTCCGGGCCGCGGGTCGCGGCCCTGGTCTGCTGGTAGGGCCGGTTGGTCACGCCGTGCAGACCGAGCGCAAGGCTAAGGACGGTGGTGGCCGCAGTGATAGCCAGCAACATGAGGATGGCCTGGGCCGACCGGTAGCGCAGGTCGCGCGCCACCAGGCGGCCGATCAGGACAGCACGACTCATTGGACCGTTCCTCCGGAACCTAGCCGTCCAGGTCGACCAGCGCGCTGAGCACGCCGGTCGTGCCGCCCGTCAGCCTGGTCTCGTCGATAAATGCGCCATCGCGCATCGAAATGAGCCGGTCCGCGGTCGCTGCGATCCGGGAGTCGTGCGTGACGATGACGACCGTCTGCCCAGCCCGGTGCAGGCTCTCGAGGAGCTGCAGCACTTCGAGAGTCGCCTCGCTGTCCAGGTTGCCGGTCGGCTCGTCGGCCAGCACGATCAGCGGCGAGTTGGCCAGTGCGCGAGCGATCGCGACCCGCTGGCGCTGCCCGCCAGAAAGCTGGGATGGCAGATGCCGGGCCCGGTCTGCCAGTCCGACCTGCTCGAGCAGCTCGTTCGCCCGACGGCGAGCCGCTCGCGGTGAGCGACCGGCCAGCAGCGCCGGCAGCTCGACGTTCTCCACCGCCGTGAGCTCATCCATCAAGTGGAACGCCTGGAACACGAAGCCAACCGCGTCGCGGCGCAGCGCAGCCATGCCGCGCTCGCTCATCTGGTCGATCCGCTGGCCCGCGAGCCAGATCTCGCCTGCCGACGGCCGGTCCAGGCCGCCCAGCAGATGCAGCAGCGTCGACTTGCCGCAGCCGCTCGGGCCCATCACCGCCAGCGTCTCGCCGGCCGGCACGTCAAGGTCCACTCCATCCACCGCGCGTACCAGGCTGGCTTCCCGGCCGTACTCCTTACGAAGCCCGCGCGTGCGCAGCATCGATTGGTTCCCGGTCTTGCTCATCGCTCTCCTCGCGGGCTAGCCTTCCGCTTCGTCCACGTCCGCTCGCATGCCTCAAGCCATCGCAGGTCGGCCTGCAGCCGCAACACGATTCCTTCCAGGAGCAGCGCGGCCCCCGAGTCGCGCGGCTCGGCCATCGCGGCACGCTGCGCGTCGCGTAGCCGGCGCAGCAGTTCCCGCCGCTGAGCGTCCACGATCGCAACCGGATCCGCGAGATGCGCCGCGGCTGCCGCCAGCAGCTTGAGGTGAAACTCAGCGAGGTCCGGCTTCGGCCAGCTCACCTCCGCCAGCCACTCCGTCACCCGCTCCTGCCCGGTGGCGGTGAGCGCATACATCTTCCGATCTGGCCTATCCGGCATTCCGGCGGCACGCTCGACGGCCACCTGGCCCGCCTTCTCCAGCCGGGTAAGCGTGACGTAGACCTGCCCGTCGTTCATCGCCTCGCCGAGCGGCCCGAGCGCGTCGCGCAGCCGCGCTCGTAGCTGGTAGCCGTACGACGGCTCCTTCGCAAGCAGTGCAAGGACGACTTCCTGTTGCACGGCCGCACACCACCTAACGGGTATCCAGATAACGGTTAGCTAGACCATAACGGTTATCCGGCCGCGGTGCAACAACGGGCAGCGCAAAGGCGGGCTCAGGTTTGGGCTAGGACCGCACCCGGCCTGGCGAGCCTCTCGTCAGGGAATCTCGACGACCACCTTGCCGACCGCGCCGTGCTCGACAGCCTCGTGGGCCGCGGCGATCTGCTCGAGCGCGAACCTAGTGACCGGCAGCGCCGTGAGCGCGCCGGCTTGCAGCGCTCTGGTGATGTCCGTGGCCGCCTGATCGAGAGCCTCGGCTGGCACGCCGTACAGCAGGATGAATCGGAGCGCGACGTTAGCGTTCATGCACTTGCGGACCGGCAGTACCGGATCGGTCGACTCAGCCGCGTAGTCGACGATGTGCGTACGCGGGCCGGACAGGGCGAGGTCGAGCTCGAGGTTGGCACCGAGCGCGACCTCGACGATCCTGTCCATCTCGGCCGCAAACCCCCGCAGCTGACTAGCCGCATCTGCATCGTGGTAGTTGACCACCAAGTCCGCGCCTGCCTGCCTGGCCAGCTCGGCCTTCTGTGGTCCGCTGACGGTGCTGGCTACTCGCGCACCGGAGAATTTGGCCAGCTCGATTGCGAAGTGGCCGACCGCACCGGCTCCGCCTGCCACCAGCGCGTTCTTGCCGGCGACCGGTCCGTCGGCGAACAAGCACCGGTGGGCGGTCATGGCGGGCACGCCCAGGCAGGCGCCGAGTTCGTCGGACGCACCCTCCGGCAGTTGAACCGCCTGGCGCGATGGCAGCACGCTCCATTGCGCCGCAGTGCCCCAGCGGTTGCCCGACGCCGCCAGGAAGGTCCAGACGCGCTGCCCGACCCGGCCAGCGTCCACGCCGTCGCCGACCGCATCGATGACGCCGACGCCGTCGTGCTGCGGGATCTGGAAGTCGTCGATGGGCCGCGGTGTGGCCCCTGCCCGCGCTTTCCAGTCCGTCGGATTAACGCCAGACAGGCGCATCCTGACCCGGACCTGCCCCGGCCCCGGCTCCGGCCGCTCGACCTCCTCGACCCGCAGGACTTCGGACGCCGACCCATGCCCCTCGTATATCGCTGCCTTCATCACCGGAGCGCTCATCCGCTGGCCTCCTAGCCGTCAGCTAACCACCGGCACGATCTTGTCAATCTCGGCGAGCTCTTCCTCAGTCGGCTCCCACTCCCCGGCCGCGACGTTCGCCCGCACCTGCTCGGCTGAGGTGGCGCCAGCGATCACCGAAGCGCAGCCAGGACGACCGGCTAGGCCGCCGATCGCAACCTCCAGCAGCGACCGGCCGTGCTGCTCCCCCCACTCGGCGAGTGCCTCGACCTTGTCCAGTTTCGCGTCGGTGATGTAATCGGCACGCTCGGCCAGCCTGGTGCCCTGGGCCGGGCCCACCCCGCGCCGGATCTTCCCGGTCAGCAGCCCGTTCGCGAGCGGGAAGAACGGCAGCACGCCAACGCCGAACTTGACGGCAGCCGGCACCACGTCGAGTTCCGCCTGGCGCTCAAGCAGCGACCAGTGGTTCTGGGCTGAGATAAACGGGACGGCGTTCATCTCGCTGGCGGCCGCAGCGGCCGCGGCTAGCTGAGCGCCGGAGAAGTTGGAGTGGCCGACGTACCGGACCAGTCCGGCCCGGACCAGCTCACTGAGGACCGCCAGTGTCTCCTCAATCGGAGTGACCGGGTCGGGCGTGTGAATCTGGTACAGGTCGATGTAGTCCGTCCTTAGCCGCCGCAATGACTGCTCGACCGCACGCCTGACATACGAGCGCCCGCCCTTGGCCCCAGCCGCCGGCCCGTAGCCCATGTCCGAGCCCTGCGACCCGAACTTGGTAGCCAGCACGACCTGATCCCGCCGACCAGCAAGCACCTCGCCGAGCAGTTCCTCTGATCGGCCGCGGCCGCCGTAGGTCTCCGCAGTGTCCAGCAGCGTGACGCCCGAATCGATTGCCGCATCAACGACTGCCCGCGTCTGCTCTATGTTCAGCCGACGGCCGAAGTTGTTGCAGCCAAGTCCGACAACGGATACCTGGAGCCCCGAGTTACCTAGCGGTCTGTAGCGCATGCACCCACCCTCGCCTAACGCTTCAGTGAAGAAGCTCGCGACGTCCGTTTTCGCGATCGTATCGAGGCGCGCCGACGACCGGCGCCCTGGCCCGGCCGCAACGGAGCCTGTTATCGCGTGGCCGGCGTCTTGGCTGGCCAGCCGGTGGAATGACGAGCATATATCTGGCTCGGCAGGGCTAGCGCGAAATGGCGGCTGCGTTATCATGAGCTTAGTGCCGTTGTATAGCGCGCCCATTACGCGTGAGCATTATGCAATGTCGCATGAAAGCGCGAGCACTTGAACCGTTATGGTGCCAGCGTATATGTCCGTGCCACGATCGTAAGATCCATGCGGCGCGTTGGGAGGGAGCTGGCTGATGTCTGAGCCCAGTAGCAGCATGCACAGCACCAGCGCTCCTACCGTGCTGCGCATTCTGCTTGGCACCCAGTTAAGGCGACTTCGCGAGTCCAGGAACATCTCCGCCCAGGAGGCAGCCAGGGCTATCCGCGGCTCGGAGTCGAAGATCAGCAGAATCGAGCTTGGCCGAAACGCAGTTCGCGAAGTCGATATCGCTGACCTGCTGAACCTCTACGGGATCACCGACGCTATCGAGCGCGAGCAACTGCTGACCTTAGCCAGCCAGGCAAACCAGCAGGGCTGGTGGCACCGCTACCAGGATGTGCTTCCGGTGTGGTTTCAGTCCTACATCGGGCTAGAGGAGTCCGCGGAGTCCATTCGGAGCTTTGACACACAATTCGTACCCGGGCTCCTGCAGACCGAGGAATATTCGGCCGCGGTCATCCAGCTGGGCCGTTACTCGCGCGACGAGACGGACCGCATGGTTTACCTGCGAAGGGAGCGCCAGCGGCGATTTGTTTCTGGCGGCCTTCGGCTGTGGGCCATCATTGATGAAGTAGCCCTTCGCCGACCGCTAGTGTGCCAGTCGTTGATGCGCCGGCAACTTGAGCACCTGCTCGGCATCTCCGACCGGCCCGGCCTCACCATCCAGATATCGCCATTCCTTACCGGAACCTCTTACGCGGCACCGTGCAGCTTTAGCATTCTCCAATTCGCGGCCGACGACCTCCCCGAGGTGGTCTACGTCGAGCAGCTGACCAGTGCTGTTTACCTGGACAAGCGCGGGGACGTCGACCGCTATATCGAGGCGATGAACCACATCAGCGCGTCTAGTACGACGCCGGAGCAGACAACCGATCTCCTTTGTTCAATGCTCGCGGAGTTGGAGGCATCCAGTGAGCAGCATTAGCAGCAGCGGGAGCGCCCGCCACATCACCGCGCCCTGGATCAAGAGCAGCTACAGCGGCCCGACCGGCGGGAATTGCGTGGAGGTGGCGTTCCTTGCTGGCGGTGACGTAGCCGTGCGCTGTTCCCGCTACCCAGACGGACCGGCGCTCATCTTCACCAGCGCCGAGTGGGATGCATTCCTCGACGGCGCGCGCGATGGCGAATTCGGCCTTCCTGGTTGACCCGGCAGACTCCGGATTCGCGCCAGGCGCCGACCTTGTAGTCCCAGGGCAGGCGTTGTGCGTTGAGTGGGCATGGGATCGGTGAGCCTGGACTTCGCGGAGTTCTACCGCAGAGCCCGGAATGACTGCCTCCGTGCTGTCCTGGCGACCGTCGGTGACCAGGACATGGCGCAGGACCTGGTCGACGAGGCTTTCGCCCGCGCGTGCGCGTCGTGGCGGAAGGTCAGCAAGCATCCGGCGCCGGCGGCATGGGTCGTCCGCACCGCGCTGAACGAGAACATTTCACGGTGGCGGCGGCGCCGCAGGGAAGTAGCAGTTCCAGACCCTGGCAAGTTCGCGGACGTGCCCGGCGCGGACGGCGCCATCGGTAGTGCGGTCGATCCAGGGATCATGGCTGCCTTGCTGCGGCTGCCCGCCCGACAACGGCAGGTCGTCGTCCTGCGGGTCTTCCTGGACCTGGACACCGATCGCACCGCGGATGTGCTCGGCGTCGCGCCCAGCACGGTCAAGGCTCACCTGGCCCGTGCTATCGGCGCCCTTCGCGATGACCTTGTCCCTTCGGAAAGCGGGAGAACCACTCATGAATAACGACGAATTGCTGACCGCAGTGCGAGAGTCCTTCGCCGGCGTAGATTCGGCCACCCCAGTGGATCGAATCGTCAGTCGCAGCCGCGCAGTCCGCGCCCAGCGCCGCGTCGCGGGCGTGGCCGCGGGCGCGGGCGGGGCAGCCGCGGCAGCCGTGGCGGTGAGCGCGGCACTGGCCGCCAGCCACCCGGCCGCTACCCACCTAGCCACCAGCCAGCCGACAGCAAGCCACGCTGCCAGCAGTCCTCGTGTCAGGCTGGCGGCCTGGACCGTCACCCAGCAGGCCGACGGCAGCATCCGGGTCACCTTCCGCCAAGCGGCCGACGCGGCCGGGCTGGAGCGCACGCTGCGCGCTGACGGCGTCCCGGCCAGCGTCACCTTCACCGGCCACCAGAACCCCGCATGCCAGCCCTACAACGCCAGCGGCAGCCCGGCCTTCTGGCCCTTCGGCCCGAAGGCCGGCCCACTGGGCTCGTACGCTTTCATTCACCACCCGAAGGACGCGTACACCACGCCAT
>Ga0335073_10004105_pt1 | contig 20364 bp, 19 predicted proteins | sample Lox_Sample_22_FD_207093 | JGI IMG/M metagenome (GOLD analysis project Ga0335073, IMG submission 207093) | Soil microbial communities from Loxahatchee National Wildlife Refuge, Florida, United States - Lox_Sample_2.2 | ecosystem: Environmental > Terrestrial > Soil > Wetlands | place: USA...
CATCCCCGTCCACGTGGCTGACATCGGGATCGGTGAAGACACGGACAACCTGGCAGATCGCGTCGGTCTCGCGGATGTGGGAGAGGAACTGGTTGCCCAGCCCCTGCCCCGCAGACGCGCCGCGGACCAGGCCGGCGATATCGACGAAGCGCACGGTCGCGGGCACGATCCGGGCTGAGTCATACAGGCCGGCCAGCGCATCCAGTCGCGAGTCGGGAATGCCGACAATTCCGACGTTCGGCTCGATCGTCGCGAACGGGTAGTTCGACGCCACCGCATCCGCCCGGGTCAGCGCGTTGAAAAGGGTGGATTTGCCCACATTGGGCAGTCCGACGATGCCAATGGACAAGCTCACCGCCAAATTCTAATAGCCGAAGGAAACGGGCTTCGTCCGGCACACAGCACGCGACTGCGCGCAGCGGCCTGGGCCAGTCCAGGGCCGATCCACAAGAGCACACAGTGGCCGCCAACCGGGCGTGTCGGACGCCAGAACTGTCGTCACCGGCTGCAAGCATGCTGATTATGAACGTGATCATGTTGCTAATCGGGCTCCTCCTGGGGGCTGCGCTTGGCGCTGCCGTCGGCTACTTGCTGGCGCGCGGGCGGCTCGCCGGCCTGGCTGCCGACCTGACGGGCCAGGCCAGGGCGGCTGATGAGCGCGCCAGGTCAATCGCCGAGCGAGCGGCGCTGGTAGAGCGCGCCGCGCAGGAAAAGGCTGAGCTGATCGACGGCCAGCTCGCCGAGCGCTTCCAGGCGCTCTCGGCACAGGCGCTCGAGCGCAGCACGAAGACTTTCCTGCAGATCGCCGAAGGTCAGCTGAGCGCGGCCAACGCCAAGGCGGCCGGAGACCTCGACAGCCGCACCGCCGCAGTCCAGCAACTAGTTCAGCCGTTGCGCGACACTCTGACCCGGGTCGAGAGCCAACTGCGCGAGGCTGAGGCGGCCAGGCGCTCCTCGCACGCCGCGCTGTCGGAGCAGGTTGCATTCGCCCGGCAGAGTTCCGACCAGCTTCGCGCGGAAACTCAGGCGCTGGTGACCGCCCTGCGCAGGCCTGAAGCCCGTGGCAGGTGGGGCGAGATGCAGCTGCGGCGCGTGGTGGAGCTGGCCGGCATGAGCAGCAGGTGCGACTTCGACGAGCAAGTCAGCGTGACGACGGCCGACGGCACACAGCGGCCGGACATGGTGATCAGGCTGGCCGGTGGCAAGAACATCGTCGTCGACTCGAAGGTGTCCCTCGCTGCTTATCTCGAGGCTGCCGAGGCTTCGGCTGAGGATGCGCGCGCTGCCCGGCTCGGAGCGCATGCCCGGCACCTGCGCGAGCACGTCGACCGGCTCGCAGCCAAGGCGTACTGGGCCGCGCTTGCTCCGTCGCCCGAATTCGTGGTGCTTTTCGTTCCCGGCGAGGCGTTCTTGGCTCCCGCGCTTGAGCATGATCCCGGTCTGCTGGAGTACGCGATGGCGCACAAGGTTCACATCGCCACGCCGACCACGCTCGTCACGATGCTACGGACCGCGCAGTACGCCTGGCAGCAGGCCGCGCTCTCGGAGAACGCGCGGGCGGTGTTCGACCTTGGCCGCGAGCTTTACGACCGGATCGCCGGCCTCGGCAAGCATGTCGACGGCCTGGGGAAGGCCCTGACGAACGCGGTTACGGCCTATAACCGGACTGTCGGGTCGCTGGAGAGCCGCGTGCTGGTCAGCGCGCGAAAGCTCAACGAACTGGGCATTGTCGAGACCGAGCTAGAGCAGCTCCGGCCGGTCGAGGAAACCGTGCGGTCCCTGTCGGCGCCGGAGCTGATCGTGGAAGCCGGGCCGGAACTGGTCAGCCCGCCCATGGACAGCCCTGCCCAGCAGCAACTGTTCGGCAGCGGGCGCGCGATCAGCGCGGCCGGCTGACGCAGCGCTAGGGCTGGCCTGCGGCTACTAGAACTGGCACTGGCCCTGGCCGGGGCTCGCCTGCAGCTGCTAGGACTGGTCCACGGCGGGTTTCCGGAGCTCGCGCGGCAGCCCGAAGACCATGCGCTCGCGCACTGCCTCGACTTCCTCGACATCAGTGAAACCGTTGTCGGCCAGCCGCGCCAGCACGCCGTCCACCAGGTCCTCAGGTACCGAGGCGCCGCTGGTCACGCCGACCGTGCGCGCGCCGTCGAGCCAGGACAGCTCCACGTCAGAGGCGTAGTCGACCAGATAAGCGGCGCGGGCGCCAGCCTCTTTGGCGACCTCGACGAGGCGGACCGAATTCGAAGAATTATGCGAGCCGACGACGATCACGACATCCGACTCGGCTGCGATCTGCTTGACCGCGGCCTGGCGGTTCTGGGTCGCGTAACAGATGTCGTCGCTCGGCGGATCGAGCAACTGCGGGAAACGCTCGCGCAATGCAGCTACGGTCTGCGAGGTCTCGTCGACCGAGAGCGTGGTCTGCGATAGCCAGGCAACTTTGGCGGGGTCCCTGACCTGTACCGAGTCGCTCCCGGCAGGGCCATCTACCAGGTGAATGTGGGCCGGCGCCTCGCCGGTCGTACCGATGACCTCTTCGTGGCCCTCATGGCCGATGAGCAGGATGTCATAATCCTGGGCGGCGAACCGGCGGGCCTCGTTGTGCACCTTGGTCACCAGCGGGCAGGTCGCGTCGATGGTCCGCAGGCCGCGGCCCTTGGCCGCCTCGCGTACCTCCGGGGACACCCCGTGGGCGGAGAACACCACAACCGAGCCCTCAGGAACGGCCTCGGTCTCGTCGACGAAGATGGCCCCTCGATCTTCCAGGGTCTTTACGACATAAGTGTTATGCACGATTTGCTTGCGGACATAGACCGGCGCGCCGAAGCGCTCCAGGGCTATCTCGACGGCCTGGACAGCCCGGTCAACGCCCGCGCAGTAGCCACGGGGCTTGGCGAGCAGCACTCGGCGGGACTCGGCTGACATGGCGCCAGTTTAGGTGATCCCCATCGGGGCGTATCCAGACACTCCGGCCTCCGCCGGCCGCCGGCTGAAGACCAATGTCGCACTCTGAGCCGGAATAAGGGCCCTCCGTGCCTCGCGGTCAGCTGCGCCCAGCAACAATGTTGCGAGAGCATTGCTTAGCCAAGCCCTGATTATTCGCCGAGTTGGTCTGCTCGGGGCTGCCGGGGCGTCGGCTGCGTTGAGGGAGAACGATCACCGATGGGCATCCAGGGCCAGCTCAGGCGGGCGCCCACGCTTGCCCTGCGGGCGGTGTTCGCTGGGATCGGCCGGGTAGTCGTCTCAGCCGAACGGCCGCCAGGCAGTCCGGAGCAGGCCGCAGCCCGCGCGGCAGCAAACGGGGGGCAGTCGCGCCAGCCCGCCGGCCGACGTCAGCGGTCCAACGTCGCCCCGGTAGCACCACCCGGCTCGCGCTGGCGCTCGCTGGACAAGACCGGCAACGTCCGGCTGCTCTCAGATGAGGATGTGGATGACGACTACGGCCTCGCGCCGGGGCCGGGCATACCGAGCATCGTTAACGCGTCCGCAGCCGCCGAGTTCGAGGACGGACCAGATCTAGCGGCGACTTCGCTGCAATCCCTGCCGCTGCCCAGCTACGACGAGCTTTCGCTCGCCTCGATCCGGGCCAGGCTCCGTGGCCTCGATGTCAGCCAGTTGCGCATCCTCGCGGAGTATGAGGGCAAGAATGCCGAGCGGCCAGAGGTGCTTGGCATGTTCGAGCGCCGAATCGAGAAACTCGAAGCGGGTGAGTAACCTCGCCAGCCTGTCCGGCGGGCCGACTGGCGCGCCGCAGGAGTATCCGTGCCGCTAGAAACCTCGGAGCAGTCCCCCGTCCCGGTTCGCACCGTGCTGCGCCTGGTCGGGGAGTGGATCGGTCGCCTGGGCAGAGTCTGGGTAGAAGGCCAGGTCGCCGAGCTGACCAGGCGCGGTGGTACCGCTTTTCTGACTTTGCGCGACCCGGTCGCCGCGGTGTCCGCCCGGGTAATCTGCAGCACCGCTGTGCTCGACGCGACCAGCCCGCCACCAGATGTCGGCGACCGGGTAGTCATCTGGGCCAAACCCGAGTTCAACTCGGCGAAGGGCTCCTTCGCGCTCACCGCCAGCCAGATCAAGGCAGTGGGAATCGGCGAATTGCTGGCGCGACTGGAGCGCAGGCGGGTGACGCTGGCTGCCGAAGGGCTGTTCGCGACCGAACGCAAGCGCAAGCTACCGTTCTTGCCCGGCACAGTCGGGCTGATCTGCGGGCGAGACTCAGCCGCTGAGCGCGACGTCCTCAGGAACGCCGCGCGCCGCTGGCCAGCTGTCCGGTTCCGGGTTGAACAGGTTGCCGTCCAGGGCGCGCATGCCAGCGAGGAGATCATCGATGCGCTCCAGCGGCTCGACGCGGACCGCGCGGTCGACGTCATCATCATCGCCCGCGGCGGTGGTTCGGTAGAAGACCTGCTGCCCTTTTCCGACGAGGATCTGGTCCGCGCAGTAGCGGCCTGTGTCACGCCCGTAGTAAGCGCGATCGGACATGAGCAGGACGTGCCGCTGCTCGACCTGGTCGCCGATGTCCGGGCGTCCACTCCCACCGATGCGGCCCGGCGCGCCGTCCCCGATGTCGCCGAGCAACTCGAACTCATCAGCCAGCTGCGCTCTCGGGCGCGTAGATCGCTCTCCGGGCGGCTGGACCGGGAAAGCTCCTGGCTGACTGCCGTCACTTCGCGGCCCGCGCTGGCGAGTCCCGTGCGCGAGATCGACCGCCAGCAGGAAATGATCCTCGGCCTCTCTGATCGTGCCCGGCGCGCGATCAGCGGCGGACTGGTCCGGGCTACCGATGACCTCGCGCACATCAGGGCCAGACTGATTGCACTGTCGCCCGCCGCGACCCTGCGCCGCGGTTACGCGATCGTCCAGCACGCCGACCTGAGCGTGGTGCTGTCTGCCGATCAGGTGACGGAGGGTGAGGTACTGTCCGTCCGGTTCGCCGACAGCCAGCTGCCGGTGACGGCGGGACGGCACTCACCCAGGGCTGCTGGTTAGTTAACCGGCGTGCCGGAACGCTGCGTTACCCGGCACTAGGCTGGGGTCGTGGCAAAGGCTGGTAGCGCGGACGGTACCGCGCCTGGCGCTAGCGAAGGCGCGGATCAGGTACGCGGCAAAGCTCCCCGCCCGCCGTATGAGCAGGCCAGAGACGAGCTGACCGAGCTGGTTAAGCGGCTGGAGGCGGGCGGCCTCACCCTGGAACAGTCGCTTCAGCTGTGGGAGCGCGGTGAGCAGCTGGCTGCCATCTGCGAGGAATGGCTGGAAGGCGCCCGCGCACGGCTCGCGACGGCGCTGGCCAGGCAGCACGAAGCCGGGACCGAGCCCGGCGCGCCGTTCTGACAGCACTTCCGGCCGGCGGCGCCGTCGCCGCGATCCTGTTACGACGACGGCAGATGCAACCTGGAGAGCACCTCCAGCACGCTGTCGGCGAGCTGACGTGCCCGGACGGCGTCAGCGGCAAGCGAGACCTCTGCGGATGCGAGCATCATCGCGCCGGTCAGCACGATCGCTGCCGCGTCGCCCAGCGGCTCGCCGCTGCGCGCGAAGAATTCAGTATTCCTGCTCACCCAGTCCGACAGCCGCTGTCGCCACATGACCTCGAAGCCGGGCGGGCCGTCGCCGCGGGCGAACATGCCCACAAGCTCACGCTGCTCGATGCACACGTCCAGATAGCCGCGCGCACCCGCCAGCAGCAGCATCATCGGGTCGGTAATCCCCTGATCGCGGCATTCTCGCACGGCCTTGCGTGTCCGCCTGTCGTGCTCGTCGTGCAGTTCCTCGAACAGCGCGAGATACAAGTCAGCCTTGCCGGAGAAATGGTGGTACATGCTGCCGACGCTGGCCCCGGCAAGCGCAACGATGTCGGTAACGCCGGCCTGCGCGTAACCCTCGTGCATGAAAACCTCGCGAGCCGCCGCCAGCAGCACTGCCCGCGTGGCTGCGCCCCTGTCTGCGGCACGGCCCGCATGCGTCACCTGATCAGCAGTCATGCATTCCGCGTTCTGAGTCGGACCCGGTACGGGGTGGGCAGACCGGCCGGCCAGCCCGCTACATAGGATTCCACCACGGGCCACCGACAGGGAAGGTGCTGGCGATGAGCGACCAACAGGCAGCCGGAATGCCTGGCGTGCCAGCCGACCCCGTCACCGACGGCGGTCTGGCCGGCGTGGCAGGCGCCCCTGGTATTCCCGCCGATCCGCCAAGTGAGGTAAGCCTGGCGACCCCGGAACCCGGCAGGCACGCGCCGGATCGCAACCTGGCGCTAGAACTGGCCAGGGTTACCGAGGCCGGTGCAATGGCCTCGGCGCGCTGGGTCGGCCGGGGCGACAAGAACGGCGCGGACGCCGCCGCGGTCAACGCGATGCGGCAGCTCATCAACACCGTGTCGATGGATGGCGTCGTGGTGATCGGCGAGGGCGAGAAGGACCACGCTCCGATGCTGTACAACGGCGAGCAGGTCGGGGATGGCGGCGGCCCGTTGTGCGACGTAGCGGTCGACCCGATCGACGGCACCCGGCTGACGGCGAACGGCATGCCCAATGCGATCTCGGTAATCGCGGTCAGCGCGCGCGGCTCGATGTACGACCCGTCGGCTGTCTACTACATGTCGAAGCTCGTCACCGGCCCGGAAGCTGCGCCGTTCGTCGACATCGATGCTCCGGCGGCCGCGAATATCGCGGCGGTCGCGCGGGCGAAGAACTGCTCCCCGTCCGACGTCACTGTCGTCATGCTGGACCGGCCGCGCCATGCCGAGCTCGTCAGCGAGATCCGGCAGGCTGGCGCGCGGATCAAGCTGCTGACCGACGGCGACGTTGCCGGAGCGATCATGGCGGCCCGTGACGGCACTGGAGTCGATCTGCTGCTCGGCATCGGCGGCACGCCCGAGGGGATCATCGCGGCGTGTGCCGTCAAGTGCCTCGGCGGCGTCATCCTCGGCAAGCTCGCGCCGCGAGATGACGCTGAGCGCGCGAAGGCGCTAGACGCCGGACATGACCTGGATCGGGTCCTTAGTACTGACGACCTGGTGGCCTCCGACGATGCGTTCTTCGCAGCGACGGGCATCACTGACGGCGAGCTGCTGGCCGGCGTCCGCTACCGGTCCGGCGGCGCCGTCACGCATTCGCTCGTGATGCGCGCCCGGTCCGGCACGGTTCGCAACATTCATAGCGAGCACCAGTTGTGGAAAGTCGCCTCGTACTCCGCCGTTGACTACGGCTACGAGCATCGCCGCTAAGCGCCGATGCCCTCGCGTGATTATCGCCCCGGTGCGCCCGCCAGGCCGGCAAGAGTAACCCGGCGGCAGGCGCTGGAAGCGCGAGCCGAGCTGGCAGCTGGCGGCCTGTCACATGACGAACGGCGCAAGCTTCGCTCGGCCATCCGGGTGCGAGAGGACGCCGCGAGCCGGCGGAGCGGCAAGCGCAGGCACGCGGCAGTCGTCATTACCGGTGCGCTAGCGGTCATGGCCGTAGTCGCTGGCATATCCGGGCTGATTCCCGCCATCGCTGCAGCTAGCGGGCACGGCACGAGCGGCTCTTTCGTCCTCGGGTACCAGAGATGCACGATGATCGGCGGGCGGAGCAGCGTCTGCATGTGGGTCGGCTCGTTCGACGGGCGGAACGGCCTGGCGCTAAAGGACGTCGCGTACACCGGCAGCCTGCCGGCTCCCGCAGCTCCGGGCCAGCGAATTGCCGCTCGTTATTTCGGGGGCCAGGTCATCCCACTGCAAACCGCGCGTAGCTGGGTGACCGACATCATGTTCGTGACCTTTGTCGGCGCGGCTGCGGCGGCTTTCCTGTGGCTCACCCCGCTGGGTATGCGGCCGTGGTCCCGGAGCCGCTCATAGCGGTCACTTGGAGCTTCCAGCCTGACCGCCAGCTCTGGAAGCTCAGCGCCTGCACAGTGTCGACTTGCGCGCGGTCAGCGAGATAAGCCCCCGCGACGCAGGCCGCCAAGGCGCCGGACCCGCTTCGGCGACGTGACCTTGATCGTGCCACCGATGCCGGAGGTGCGAACTTCGATCACCGGCTGATCCGACGGCTGCACGCGTCCGGCCCGGGCCGAGCCCGGCGCTGCCGGCACCCGGACGGTACGGGTAACCCTGCGGGTGAGCAGAGCACTGCCAGTCGTCTCGACCGCGACCCCGTCGGGGACGATGAGGTGAACCGTGCCGAAGACGACCGTCGCGTAGATGACAATCCGGCCGCTTTGCAGCAGCGCCTCCCGGAGGTCGAGCTCGACATCGCCGAAGATCGCCAGGACCGGCAGGTTTTCCGGCACCACCCAGCAGCCATCCCGGCTGTCCCGGCCGAAGAGGCCTGCAACCGGCCGTCGGCCATGCAGGCGGATGGGCTGAGCGTCCGGGCCGACCAGGTCCGTGGTCAGAACGGCAAGTTCGCCCAGGGTCCGGGCCTGGTATGCGCGCTCGACCCGCTCAGTATGCTCCGCAGGCGTCAGCCTGCCGTCGGCTGCAGCCTCGCCGAGGAGCGTGACGACCCGGTCGCGTTCGGAGTCGGAGGCACGAAGATCTCGCGGTGCCGGGCGGTATGTCACTCTTCGAAGATACTCCAGCCGCAGGTCACCGGCGGGTTACCGGTGCAGCGCCGGCGATCGGCGGCCAGCGGGCCGGTCAGGTCCAGGTGTTGCCGTTGTTGCTGGTCGTCAGCTGCACGGTCTGGCCGGACGGCTCGATGTAGTACAGGTGTCCCGCGCTGTCGCCGGACGTTGTCAGTGCGACATTGCCCTTGGCCTTGGCCGTGCTCACTCTGTCCCACGCGCCCCAGCCGTTCGTGGACCACATCCGCCGCCATACGCACGAGTCGGTGCCGAGACCCGCCACCACGATGCGGCCGTTCGGCCAGACCGCCGCGGCGATCGAAGAGACGTTGCCGCCGAGGTTCGTCATGTCAGGCTCCGGTGGTTTGGGCTTCTGCCGTCCGAGCGCTTCGAACATCGCCGACTGGCTCGCGTAGTCGGCCATATCGCGGTCGATAGCGCCGCTTATGTCGTACTGATGGATTGCCCACGTCTTCCAGGGCGCCGGCACCGTTGGGTGGCCGGCTGGGCTCGACGGGTCAGCGATCCACAGCGGGTAATCGCCGAGGCCTGCGCAGTTACCCTCGTTCGCGAAGTCCAGGAACGTGTACAGCAGCGGCGGACGGTCGAGCCGCTTCTGCAGCTCGGACTGAACGTCAGCGCCCCAGGCAGCCACCTGATGCGCCGCCAAGCCGTCCGTGACTTCTAAATCCAGCGCGACCGCGTCAGAGTCGTACAGGCCGATGTGGTTGAACTCACGCAGGAAAAAGTCGACGGTTTCGGTAGCGCTCGTCGATGGATGCCCGAAAAGGTAGCCGATGCGGCCCTTATGGTTCGAACTCAGCCAATCCAGATCGGCTTTAGCGTCTGGATTAACGTACTTCGTCCCGTTAGGCTCAAGCTCAGTGAGCTTAACGCCGGCCCAGACGATATCGCCTGCGACGCTGGTCCAGTCACCTGGCGGACCCTGAAAGCTGGAGACGTCAACTCCGGCAAGCATGAACCAATAATAACGGATTCTTTTAATGCTATTTGCGAAATGTCAGATCTCGGCGTCGCAGGCATCGGGTGTCCACCGCGGGCGAGCGCCGGGGGCTGGACGTCCCCAAGGCCGTCGTCAGGGAAGTCTCAGCGGCCTGTTAGTTTTCTAACAGCAAGTAATTCCACTCGAGACCAGGAGCCAGCAGATGAGCGGCGCAAGCGCATCGGATGCTGCGGGTCGGCCAAGCATGGGTGACGGGCGTTACAAATGGGTCGCGCTGTCCAACACAACCCTGGGCATGCTCGCGGCTACGGTCAACGCGTCGATCGTGATCATCGCGCTGCCGGCCATCTTCCGTGGCATCGACCTCGATCCGCTGCAACCCAGCAACATCAGCTATCTGCTCTGGATGCTGATGGGGTACCTCGTCGTCTCCGCGGTGCTGGTGGTCACGCTCGGCCGGCTGGGGGACATCTACGGCCGGGTGCGGATGTACAACGCCGGATTCGCCATCTTCGGCCTCGGCGCGCTCGCATTGCCGTTTGACCCGTTCACCGGCGGCAAGGGCGCGCTGTGGCTGATCGGCTTCCGGGTGATCCAGGCTGTCGGCGGCGCCATGCTGATGGCCAACTCCCCGGCGATCCTGACCGATGCGTTCCCGAGCAATCAGCGTGGCACCGCAATGGGCATCAACCAGGTGGCGGGCATCTCCGGCCAGTTCATCGGCCTTATCCTGGGCGGCCTGCTAGCCGCGGTCGACTGGCGGCTGGTGTTCATCGTGTCGGTGCCGATCGGCCTTGGCGGAACCATCTGGTCGTACCTGAGCCTGCGGGAAGTCGGCGTGCGGACGCCGGCCAAGATCGACTGGCTGGGCAACGTCACCTTTGCGGTCGGCCTCATCATGCTGCTCACCGGCATTACTTACGGCATCCAGCCGTATGGCGGCCACTCGATGGGATGGACCAGCCCGGTGGTGCTGACCGGCCTCATCGGCGGACCTGTCTTGCTCGCGTTGTTCTGCTTCATCGAGACCAAGGTCCCGTCGCCCATGTTCGACCTGCGGCTAATGCGGATCCGGGCGTTCGCAGCGGGCACAGGCGCGACGCTGCTGGCCGCTATCGCTCGTGGCGGCCTCCAGTTCATGCTCATCATCTGGCTGCAAGGCATCTGGCTGCCGCTCCACGGCTATGCCTATAAGGACACGCCGCTCTGGTCGGGTATCTACCTGCTGGCGCTGACATTCGGCTTCGTGGTCTCCGGGCCAGTTTCCGGCTGGCTGTCCGACAAGCACGGCGCCCGAGCGTTCGCTTCGGGCGGCCTGCTGGTGTCCGCGCTGGCGTTCGGCGGGCTGCTACTGATCCCGGTCGACTTCACCTACCCGGAGTTTGCCGCGCTGATCTTCGTGGCCGGGGCGGGCATGGGGCTGTTCTCCGCGCCCAACGCCGCGGCGATCATGAACAGCGTCCCAGCCAAGCAGCGCGGTGCGGCATCAGGAATGCTGGCCACGTTCCAGAACTCAGGCTTCGTCTTGTCGATCGGCGTGTTCTTCTCACTGATGATCGCCGGGCTGGCCGCCACCCTGCCGAGGACGCTGACCACCGGCTTGACCGCGCAAGGCGTGCCGGGTCTGGTTGCGCACCGGATCGCCGCACTGCCTCCGGTGGGCAGCCTGTTCGCGGCCTTCCTCGGCTACAACCCGGTCAAGGAACTTCTCACTCCTACCGGAGTCCTGAACCGCCTGCCAGCCCGGAACGTCGCGGTGCTTACCGGGCAGGAGTTCTTCCCCCGGCTGATCTCAGAGCCGTTCCACCACGGACTGGTGATCGTGTTCAGCATGGCGATCGCGGTGCTCGTGATTGCGGCCGCCGCATCAGCCTTCCGCGGCGGCCGGTACGTGCACGACGAGATGGCCGAGGCCGGCCTTGCGGCGGCGTCGATCGCGGCCGGGGCAGCCACCTCGGCTGCAGGCACGGACATCGTGGCCGACGAGTTCGCCGCTGACGAGGTGACCGGCGACTCGCCTAACGGCTCTGCTGACCGCGCTAACGGCTCCGGCCGTGGGTCGGTCCGGGCCACGGAGGGGCGCAGGCGGCCTGACGCCTGACAGCCAGGACGGCGCCCGCGGAGCAGGCTTGCACCACTCACGGCACCGGCCGTGTCACTGCGGCCCGGCTGCTGCGTACCGCTCCCGCGCGGCGTTGCCCACCGGACAGCCGCCCGGCGAGCCACGGCAGATGCCGGTATCGCACAGCCGGCAAATCCACCGAACCGCTCCGGGCTCGCGCATCATGCCGACGAGCAGTTTCCCGATCAGCCTGTCGAAGGTAGCTCGCTCGGCCGGCGTGAGGACGGCCATGGCGCCATCGAGCACCCTTGCCCTGGCCCGGCACACTTCCTCAGCCGCCGCCCGCCCTGCCTCGGTCAGCTCGACCGCGGTCGAGCGGCGGTCAGCGCCGGGCATCCGTTCGACGTAGCCGGACTCAGCCAGCCGGTCAAGCAATCTGACGGTGCCGGACGAGGACAAGCCGAGCACCTGCCGGAGCACATCGACACTCGGCCGGTCCAGGAAATGCAGTAGCGCAGCCAGCGCCGCCGGAGCGGAGTCAGCCCGGCCGGCGGCAGCTGTCGTCGCGTCAGCAATCTGGTCGGCGACGACGAGCGCTAGCGCCCCGAAGACGTTCGCCGGCCGGTCCAGGCTCGCATGATCAGCCGAGCTCATAGTCCAGGGTGAAGCTGCCTGGCGGGGTCGCAGTCGCGACGGACTCGCCGCCACCGGTCAGCCCGGCCAGCCCGCCAGTGCCAGTGCCGGTGACGACCTGCCAGCGCGATCGTGCTTCGCCGCCGGCGTACTCACCGTCAGCCAGCAACACGAAGCTGCCGTCGATGCCGGCTAGCTGCCCTTCGACGCGCTGGAGCCCGGTGAACACGGCGGTGCCGTCCGGCCGGTAGCACATCAGCGCATCCCAGCTGCCCCTGCCGGCGATGTCGCCTTCCATGCCGAAGGTCACCGTTGCCTTGGTGAGCTTGGCGCCGTCGCCCAGATCTTGATACGTGCTCTCGTCCCAGGAAGCGACGGTAAACGTCCCTGTCGCTGTCGCCATCACTAACCGCCTCCGTTCCGCGCGTACCGGCGCCGTCCGCCCGGCTGCCCGTCCGCCCGGCTGCCCGGCTGCCCGTCCGCCCGGCTGCCCGACCGCCCGAGCCCGACCGCCCGACCGCCCGACCGCCCGACCGCGCTCAGAATGATGTATGAGTCACACACTAATCGAGAGGCGCTGCGGCGCGGGCCTGCTCGCCCACTTAGCATCCGAAACTGCCCTCGCTAACCGCGCATAACCGCGCATAAGGGTGCTCGGGCGGGGATGTATCGGATGCTATGTCGCTAGGAACTGCATCCCGCAGCGTCGGATCGGGTGCGCCGGCGGGGACTGACCGGCCGCCAAGCGGGCAGAATCACTCTGCGTTTCGCCGTCGTTACACGTAGCGAGCGTGACGGGCGCGTAGCGCCGTCTTGCTGAGTTGGTGAGCTCCAGTAATCGGCAGGTTCACCGTGACAAACCACAACGACGCGGTCGCCTGCCAGGCAGCAAGGCCGACCGGGCCCTCGAATCCGGCCGTACCAGCCGGGTCCGCAGGACAGGCAGTTCGAGCAGCCAGGCAGCGCTGGCCACGGGCGCCAGCGCGCGGGAAACCGATCGGGCGGTGCCTGATCGTCGGCTCGTTGCTGATCTTCAGCCTCGGCCTGACAGCCGTCTACACCGCCACGGTGGCCGCTGACGTTCAGCAGCATCACTGGGCGGCAGCGCTCGACGCGTCGCGCGACGCGGTGCCCGCGGCCGTCGGCTGGGCCGCGCTACTCATCGTCTTCTTTGCCGGGGGCGCCAGGGCCGCCGGGAAGTTCTCAGCTTCCGACGAGCATTCGGAAGCGAAGCGCCAGGACCAGGCAGCGCGGGCGCGCGACTCGGCCCGGCAGGCCGAGCAACGCGTTCAAACGCTGGCCGCGAGTCTGGCCGCGCTCACCGGCACGGCCGCCGAAGCTGGCCAGAGCTGGCAACTAGCGCGTGAGATCGGCGATACCGAAGCCCGGCTTGATCAGGCTCGCCAGTGGCTGGTCGGCGCGCGCGCCGCACTGGACGCATGCCAGCGAGACATCGCGCGCACTGCCAGCCAGCCATCGTCTGGCGCCAGTGAAGAGCTGGAACTGACGGGGCGCGGCGTGGCCTGACTGCCCGTTCCCGCTCGAAGGATCTCTATCCGAACCGGCCGCTTCCGCCTGCGGAGAGGGCGACGCGAAGAATCTCCTCGGCGGCATCGGCGGCGGCGCGGGCAGTGATGACGTTCGTGTGCGCCTCGTTCAGATCGCCAAGCCCGATGCAGCTGGATGCCACCGCGATGTCGTGGCCGGCTAGTTCCAGCTGGCGGACGGCCTCCTCAATGTCGACCGGTCCGTGGAGCTGCTCAGGGCTGATGCCCTGCTCGGGGATGCTCACATGCACCATCCTCATCCTCGGGGCTGGTCCGGATGGCCGTGTCTGCGCCCGCGTCCTGCCGGGCGGCAGCCGGCCACCCGGCAATGGGTTGTTACCCCGAGATGACTCGCGCATGCCGAATCGCATGGGGTGGGATTGCCGTCGCGGCAACGGCGGTCAGGACCGGGCATTTCACGGCGGGGGCGTCAGGGCCGCATGGCCCCTGGCACGAGCACGCTGTCTACGATCAGGCTCGCCAGCCGCTCCGGCTGATCAGGGTCGGCCGGAGCCATCTCGGTCGCCGTGATCAGCGCGTGCGCCAGGCGCATGATGTCGGCGCTCCGCACTTCCGGGCGCGCCTCGCCGGCCTCCTGGGCACGGCTGAGCAGCGTTTCCGTGCAGCCCCGCAAGATCATGCTGCAAGCCGACAGCAGTTCGGAGTCTTTGCCGATAGTCGCAACGAGGGCCGAGCTCAGGCTTCGCTTCGTGCGGCCGAACGCCACGAAGGCGCGCATCCAGTCGCCAAGCGCCGCGCCCGGCGACTCGGCGGCCATCAGCTTGCCCGCGAGGACCTCGAGCCCGTCGACTTGATCCTTGTATACGGCCTCCAGCAGCGCCTGCCGCGCCGGGAAGTGCCGGTAGAGCGTGCCGATCCCGACACCGGCCCGGCGGGCGATCTCTTCCAGGGAGACGTCGTCGGCGCCGCGCTCCGCGAAGACGGCAGCGGCGGCCGTGAGCAGCCGGTCGTAGTTGCGGCGTGCGTCAGCCCGCTTAGGCGGCGCGGGCATCGGAGGCACGGCTGGCGCGACGTCTTGCCTCGGTGGCGCGTTGTGGTCTGGCGATACGGCCTGGCTGCCCGGCTCGACTGCGCCCATTTCTAACTCCACCAATATCAACTTGCGAAGCGGAGGCATCCTCCGTATAGTTACCGGAGGGATCCTCCGAATAGCTATAGCTTAGCTCACTCGAGCCGCACTGGCCAGCAAAGTACAGGGCCCGCGGCGCACCACCGCACTGTTCCGGGAAGGAACCATGTCTTCTTCGCCTATTTCTTCCGCGCTCGACCGGGCGCGGCAGGCCGGCGCCGTTTCACCGCCAGGTCATCGGAAGGACGCCTCGCGCGGCCACGACCGGCGGAACATCACCCTCGCCATCGTCCTCTGCGCCCAGCTGATGATCGTCCTCGATATGACGGTGGTGAACATCGCGCTGCCGTCGATGGCGACCGGATTGCACTTGTCTGCAACCAGCCTGTCCTGGGTGCTGAACGCCTACGCTCTCACTTTCGGCGGCCTGCTGCTGCTCGGCGGCCGGGCCGGCGACATCCTCGGCAGGCGCCAGGCCTTCATGGCCGGGCTCGCGATCTTCACGCTGGCCTCGCTGGCCGGCGGACTCGCAACGTCGTCCGGGCTGCTGCTCGCAGCCCGCGCTGTTCAGGGCGTCGGCGGGGCCATCGCCTCGCCGGCCGTGCTCGCGGCCATCGTGGCAGGCTTCCCCGAGGGCCGTGAGCGGGTCCGCGCGCTCAGCATCTTCACCGCCGTCACCATGGGCGGCTCCTCGCTCGGCCTGGTGCTCGGCGGGCTGATCGTCCAGTGGGCGTCATGGCGCTGGGTGTTCTTCGTCAACGTGCCCATCGGCATCGTCGTCGTCGCCCTCGCACCGCGACTGCTGGCCAACTCCCAGCGGCAGCGCGGCCACTTCGATGCGGCCGGCGCTATCACCTCGACAGCCGGAATGTCGGCCCTGGTCTACGCCTTCATCAATGTCGCCTCGCACGGCTGGTCTAACCGGGTGTCAGTCGGCGCGTTCGCCGTGGCCGCGCTGCTGCTCGGTGCCTTCCTGGTGATCGAGACCAGGACCAGCCAGCCGATCACGCCGCTGTGGCTGGTTCGCGACCGCAGCCGCGCCGCGTCCTACGTCGCCCGGCTCTTGCTCGTCGCCGGGATGTTCGGCTCGTTCTTCTTCCTGACGCAGTTCGTTCAGGAGGTGCTCGGCTTCAGCCCCATCAAGGCCGGCCTGGCGTTCGTCCCGATGACGGGAGCGCTGTTCGCAACCTCCAGGCTGGCGCCACAGCTCGTGACCCGGTTCGGGCCCAAGACGCTGATGATCGCGGGTCTGCTTCCGGTCGTCAGCGGCATGGCCTGGCTTGGTCAGCTGAGCACCGGCACGACCTACTTCCCCGGCGTGCTGGTCCCGATGCTGCTCCTCGGCTTCGGCATGGGCATCGTCTTCGTGCCGTTGACGATGGCATCGCTGGCAGGCGTGCCGCCGAAGGAGTCCGGCGCGGCGGCCAGCATGGTCAACGTGATGCAGCAGGTCGGCGGGGCGCTCGGCCTGGCCATCCTGGTGACGATCTACGGCACCGCCGCCCGGACGGCTGCAGCGCACCCGGTCCTGGGCACCGCCCTGGCCCAGGCAGATCACATCCGGGTGCACGGCATGGCAGCAGCCTTCACTGCCGCCGCGATCTTCGACGCCATCGCGCTGATCGTCGTGGCGGTCGCCATCCGGCTCCGTCAGCCAGGTGCCGCACCCGCCCAGCAGGCGCCCGCCGAGGCCAAGGCCGAGGAACTCACCTCCGAGTTGCTGGAGGCTGAGGTCATCTAACTCAGCCCGACCATGATCCGGGAGAGTTACGCACGTCATAGCGTGCATAACTCTCCCGGATCACTCATATCCGAGCCGCGAAATAGGATTGCGACGTAACCATCCGGCTCGAGGAAGTGCCAGTGCGATGCCAGAGTTCTCTTACACCGACATGCTGCCGACGGGCGCCGATGAGACCGAATACCGGCTGCTGACGACCGATGGCATCAGCGTGACGAACGCGCTCGGCAGGGAGTTCTTGCAGGTGCAGCCGGAGGTGCTGAGCCAGCTCACGGCGGCGGCCATGCACGACATCGCGCACCTGCTCCGCCCGGCGCACCTGAAGCAGCTGCGGTCCATCCTCGACGACCCCGAGGCGAGCCCCAACGACAAGTTCGTGGCAAGCGACCTGCTCAAGAACGCCTGCATCGCGGCAGGCGGCGTTCTGCCTATGTGCCAGGACACCGGCACCGCCATCGTGATGGGCAAGCGCGGGCAGCAAGTGCTCACGGACGGGCGGGATGAGGAGCACATCGCCCGCGGGGTTTACGACGCTTACACCAAGCTCAACCTCCGCTACTCCCAGCTAGCGCCGCTCACCATGTGGGACGAGCGCAACACCGGCAGCAACCTCCCGGCCCAGATCGAGCTGTACGCAACCGACGGTGCCGAGTACAAGTTCCTGTTCATGGCCAAGGGCGGCGGCTCGGCCAACAAGTCGTATCTGTATCAAGAGACCAAGGCGGTACTGAGCCCGGCCAAGATGGCCTCGTTTCTGGAAGAAAAGATTCGATCCCTCGGAACGGCCGCCTGCCCGCCCTATCACCTGGCCATTGTGGTCGGCGGGACCAGTGCCGAGTACGCGCTCAAGACCGCCAAGTACGCATCCGCCAAGTACCTCGACGCGCTTCCGACCGCCGGCTCGCTGGACGCGCACGGCTTCCGCGACCTCGAGCTCGAGGAAGAGGTGCTCGGCATAACCAGGCGAGCCGGGATCGGCGCCCAGTTCGGCGGCAAGTACTTCTGCCATGACGTCCGGGTGATCCGGCTGCCACGCCACGGCGCATCCTGTCCTGTCGCGATCGCGGTGTCCTGTTCGGCGGATCGGCAGGCCAAAGCCAAGATCACTGGAAACGGGGTATTCCTCGAGCAACTCGAGACCGATCCGGGGCAGTATCTTCCCGACACCGCCGAGGCCGAGCTGGACACCGACGTCGTTCGCATCGACCTGTCCCGGCCGATGAGCGAGATCCGGGCCGAGCTGTCCCGGTATCCGATCAAGACGCGGCTGGCGCTGACCGGGCCGATGGTGGTTGCCCGCGACATCGCGCACGCCAAGATCAACGAACTGCTCGACGCCGGCCAGCCGATGCCCGCCTACCTGCGCGACCACGCCGTGTACTACGCGGGGCCGGCGAAGACCCCGGAGGGTTACGCGTCCGGGTCGTTCGGCCCGACCACGGCCGGCCGGATGGACTCTTACGTCGACCGGTTCCAGGCGGCCGGCGGTTCTCTGGTGATGCTCGCCAAGGGCAACCGGTCGGCCGGCGTCACGAAGGCCTGCAAGGATCACGGCGGCTTCTACCTCGGATCCATCGGCGGCGCGGCGGCCAAGCTCGCCAGGGACTGCATCACCAAGGTCGAGGTGCTCGAGTACCCCGAACTCGGCATGGAGGCGGTGTGGCGGATCGAGGTCCGCGATTTCCCGGCGTTCATCGTGGTAGATGACAAGGGCAACGACTTCTTCGCCGATGTCACCGCGCCGAAGCAGCCGCTGCTGACGATCGGCTCAGGACCTAGCTGACCCGGGAGGCTGTCGATGGCGGGCGCTCCGGACGGATTCCGGCTCGAGCACGACTCGATGGGCGAGGTGGCGGTGCCCGCCGACGCGCTGTGGGGGGCGCAGACTCAGCGCGCCGTGCAGAACTTCGAGATCTCCGGCGAGCCGTTGTCCCGTGACCTGATCGGCGCGCTGGCTGTCATCAAGGGCTCGGCCGCTGTGGTGAACGGCCAGCTCGGCGTGCTGCCTGCCGATGTTGCGAAGGCGATCCACGACGCCGCTGCCGAAGTGGCGCGCGGCGAACATGACGACCAATTCCCGATCGACGTGTTCCAGACCGGCTCTGGCACGTCGTCGAATATGAACGCCAACGAGGTCATCGCGGCGCTGGCTGCCCGTCGGCTCGGCCGGCCGGTGCACCCGAACGACCAGGTGAACGCCTCGCAGTCCTCCAACGACGTCTTCCCGTCCGCAATCCACCTGGCCGCCGTCCGGCTGATTGTCGGCTCGCTGCTCCCGGCTCTCAGTCACCTGGCTGACACACTGGACGCGAAGGCGGCCGAGTTCGCCTGCGTGGTGAAGAGCGGCCGCACGCACCTGATGGACGCGACGCCGGTGATGCTCGGGCAGGAGTTCGGCGGGTACGCGGCTGCCGTCAGGCACGGCCTGCAGCGCGCCCGGGACGTGCTGGCTGACATGGGCGAGTTGCCGCTCGGCGGGACCGCGGTCGGCACCGGGCTGAACGCGCCTCGCGGCTTCGCGGCCGCGGTCATCGACCACCTGGCTACCCGCATGCAGTTGCCGCTGACCGAAGCGCCTAATCACTTCGAAGCCGCGGGGGGGCGTGACGGGCTCGTCGCGGCGAGTGGGGTGACCAGGACTATCGCGGTCAGCCTGTACAAGATCTGCAACGACCTTCGGCTGATGGGCTCCGGCCCGCGGACCGGGCTGGCCGAGATCCAGATCCCGGACCTGCAGCCTGGGTCGTCGATCATGCCGGGCAAGGTCAACCCGGTCATCTGCGAGGCCGTGTGCCAGGTCTGCACGCAGGTGATCGGCAACGACGCCGCGGTGGCGTTCGGCGGCGCGGCCGGCAACTTCGAGCTCAACGTGATGATGCCGGTGATCGGCCGGAACTTGCTCTCCTCGCTGCGGCTGCTGGCCGCGGCGTGCGTCTCGCTCGCGGACAAGTGCGTCGCCGGAATCAGCGCCAACGTCGAGCGCCTCCGGCGTAACGCGGAGTCCTCGCCAGCCATCGTGACGGCACTCAACCCCTTCATCGGATACGAGGAGGCCGCCGCGGTCGCGCATGAGGCGCTGGAGACCGGCGCGACCATCCGCGAGGTCGTCATCGCCCGCGGGCATGTTGCCAGTGGTGAGATCACGCCGGAGCAGCTGGACAAAGCCCTGGATGTCGTCGCAATGACGGGACCGCAACAGTAACGAATCCGACCCGTCCGGACGCTACGCTGTCGTCGGTCAAACTCACATCTTGCTCTCAGGATGCTGAGCTTCTCCTGTAGATAGGGTCCCGCCATGCACGCTGTCATGGGTACTGGCCGGCTGATCGCCGGCCGATATCGCCTGCAGGGCCCGATCGGCCGCGGCGCGATGGGCATCGTCTGGCGAGGCCGCGATGAACTTCTCGCCCGCGATGTCGCGGTGAAAGAAGTACAGATCACCGCGCACGCATCGCCGGCCGACGCGGAAGTCATCTACCAGCGGACCCTGCGCGAGGCCAGGACAGCCGCTCGCCTTGCGCACCCGAACGTGGTCACCGTCTTCGACGTGGTCGACGAGGACGGCAGCCCGTGGATCATCATGGAGATGGTCAAAGCGCGGTCGCTGGACCGGGTCATTACCGAGGACGGCCCGCTGCCGCCGTTGCAGGCCGCGGAGCTCGGCTCCGGCCTGGTCGGCGCGCTCGCGGCCGCGCACTCAGCCGGGGTGCTGCACCGGGATGTCAAGCCCAGCAACGTGCTGGTTACCGATGACGGCAAGGCGGTGCTCACCGACTTCGGGATAGC
>Ga0335073_10004106_pt1 | contig 20362 bp, 14 predicted proteins | sample Lox_Sample_22_FD_207093 | JGI IMG/M metagenome (GOLD analysis project Ga0335073, IMG submission 207093) | Soil microbial communities from Loxahatchee National Wildlife Refuge, Florida, United States - Lox_Sample_2.2 | ecosystem: Environmental > Terrestrial > Soil > Wetlands | place: USA...
CCAGCGGCTCCGGCCTGGGCCTGTTGCTGGGCGGGGCGCTGACCTCGTATCTGTCCTGGCGGTGGTGCCTGTACGTCAACCTGGTCTTCGCCGCGATCGCGATCACCGGGGGTGCGCTGCTGCTGGGTCGGCAGCCCAAGACGCCCGGCGCCCGGCTGGACGTCCCCGGTGTGGCAGCGGTGTCAGCAGGGATGTTCTGCCTGGTCTACGGATTCTCCAACGCCGCGACGCACAGCTGGCACACGGCCTCGACGTGGGGCTTCCTGGCGGCCGGGGCCGTGCTCCTGACCGTTTTCGCCGTCTGGCAGACCCGCGCCGCCCACCCGCTGCTGCCACCGCGGGTCATCGGCGACCGCAACCGCGGCGGGGCGTACCTGACCATGCTGATTACCGGGGCCGGCATGTTCGGGATCTTCCTGTTCCTCATCTACTACATGCAGGTCACCCTGGGATACTCGCCCATCAAGTCCGGCGTGGCCATATTGCCGATGGTGGTGGTCATTGGCGTGATCGCCAACGTGGGCAACATCAAGCTGATGCCCAGGCTCGGCCCAAAGCCGCTGATCGTCGCCGGCATGCTATTCAACGCGGTCGGCCTGGCCTGGCTGACCCGGATCGGCGTGCATTCGAGCTACGCGTCGAGCCTGCTCGGGCCGCTGGTCGTGACCGGGTTCGGCCTGGGCCTCATCTTCTCCGCGGCAGCCAACACCGGCACGTTCGGCGTGGCCTCGCGCGACGCGGGGGTGGCCTCGGCGAGCGTCAACACCGGGCAGCAGCTGGGCGGCGCGATCGGCACCGCGCTGCTCAACACGATCGCGGCCAGCGCCACCACGAGCTACCTGGCCAGCCACCGGTCCGGACAGCCCGCACCGCTACTGGTCCACCTCGCGCTGATTCACAGCTACACCACGGTGTTCTGGGTGTGCGCCGGCATGTTCGCGGCCGGCGCGGTCATCTGCGGCGCGCTGCTGCGCCCCGGCCCGCTGCCCCAGCCCGAGCCGGGCCGTGCTGGCCCGGGGCACGAGCTCCAGCGGTAGTTCGGAGCGCCGCACCCGCAGCCGCTCGCCTCGCAGCAGCGCGCACAGCCGCTGGGCTCCCTCGGTGCCGCTGCGGGCCAGCGGCTGCCGCACGGTGCTCAGGCCGAGGAGCGCCGCGGACTCGATGTCGTCGAAGCCGACCACCGACAGCTGGTCCGGGACCGCTACCCCCAGCAGGTCAGCCGCCGCTAGCACCCCGATGGCCTGGGTGTCGGAGGCCGCGAAGATCGCCGTCGGCGGATCGTGGGCCTTCAGCAGCTGGACGGCGTGCTCCGCCGCCACCGCGGCGCCGTGCCGGCCGCGCCGGATAAGGCTGGGCTCAAAACGGATTCCCGCCTCGGCCAGCACCTGCCGGTACCCGCGCAGCCGGTGCGCGGAGGAGGTGAACCCCAGGCCGGCCGGGGGCCGGCCGAACGCCAGGTCGCCGACGAATCCGATCCGGCGATGTCCCAGCCCGATCAGGTGGCCAGTGGCCAGCCGCCCGCCCGCCACGTCATCGATGATCGTCTGCGGCACCCCCGGGGCCACCGCGTCCACGCTGACCAGCGTCACCCCGGTCCGGCCGAACTGCGCCAGCTGCTCCCCGGACAACGGCAGGCTGATCGACAGCACGCCGTCGGTGCGGTGCGTGGGCAGCAGGGTCTCCAGGTGCCGGTCGCGCTGCTGCGGGGTGTCCACGTTGCAGACGATCGTGTCGTACCCCTCCTGGGCCAGCACCGCGAGCGCGCTGGCCACCCGGACCACGGTCGACGGCCGGGTCATGTGGGCCACGACCACCGCGACGGTCCGGGGCGTGCCGCGGACCAGCGCCGCCGCCGCGTGACTGGGCCGGTAGCCCAGCCGGTCGATGGCATCCTGGACGGCACGCGCGGTGGAGGCCCGGACCTGATCGCTGCCGTTGAGCACCCGCGACACCGTGCCGACCCCGACGCCGGCGTCCGCCGCCACGTCCGCGATGGTAACCCGGCGGACCGCCCCGGCCCCGGACACCCCTTGGAAGCGGTTCCAGGTCAGTGCGAATTCGTTTTCACCCGGCCCAGCCGGCTGGTCAAGCCCCGGCGCCAGCCCTTCGCCAGTGCTCTCGCCGAGCCGCAGGATAGCGGGCACGACCTCGCCGGGCGACTCATCCGGACCCTGGTCGAGTTGCCGCAGGGCCCGGGCGACCACCCGCCGGGCGATGTCCTCCACCGGGATGGCGACGCTCGTCAGCCGCGGATGGAGCAGGCCGGCCGCGACGCTGCCGTCGAAGCCGGTCACGCCGAGATCGCGGCCGATCCGCAGCCGCAGCTCGGCGGCGACCCCGTAGACCACGGCGGCCAGCCGGTCACTGCCCGTCACGATGGCGTCGGGCCGGACTCCGTGATGAGGCCCCCCGGTGAGCAGCGACCGGATCTTCCGGCGCGCGCTCGCCTCGTCCACCAGCAGGACGTCGCCGGGTACGCCGTGGCGCGCCAGCCCGGCCTGGAACCCGGCGACCCGTTCGTGATCCCAGTGGCTGTCATACCCGTAGCCGACGAAGGCCAGCCGGCGGAAGCCCCTGGCCAGCACGTGCTCGACCGCCTTGAGGATGGCCGCGCGGTTGTCGATGTCCACCCAGTGCTGCGGCAGCCCGGGGCCGATCCGGCCGAAGCAGGCGAACGGTATCCCGGCCTCGGCCAGCAGGATCACCCGCGGGTCGTCGGGCTGCAGCTCAGAGAGCAGAAAAGCGTCCACGGTCCGGCTGGCGATCAGCCTGCGGATCTCGTCGCGGGGATCGCCGTCCGGGACGACGACCACCACGCTGTGGCTCCGGCGGGCGCTCGCTGCCGCCAGCGCCTGCAGGAACTGCTGCATGATGTAGTTCTCGGGCAGCAGCTGGATGCGCGGCATGAGGTAGGCGAGCTGCCGCGTCCGGCGCGAGCGCAGGCTCCGGGCCCCGTGGTGCGGGTGGTACCCGAGGGCCGCCACCGCCTCCAGCACCCGGGCCTTGGTCGCCTCTCCGACCCGGCCGCTGCCGTTAAGCACGTTCGAGACCGTCTGCCGGCCGACTCCGGCCGCCCGAGCCACGTCCTGAATCGTTACCTGACCTGCGGCGGCCGTACTGGCCTGGCCTGATCGTGACCTCGCCACCCCGTCACCGTACAACCCGGGCATGCCACCTCTTGACATCACTTGAGCGCAGCGCTTCGATGTGATAGATCGTTCCACCTTAACCCGGCCGCTTGCCGCGCCGGGGAGACGGTCCAGGTCCGGGGGGAGGGCTCTCGTGCCGCGCACCACCCACCAGCGCCCGTGCCTGAGCCACCGCGCCGCCGGGGGCCCTGGGGTTCCTGAGCCCCCCAGAGCCCCCGGGGCGAAGCGGGTCGGGCCGGTACCGAGCAGGTGACACGACCAGCTAGCCCGCAACGGGCACCGGGTCCTGCCGCCACCAGCGCCGAATGGTGGCGGCAGGCGGTTGTTTACCAGATCTACCCGCACCGCTTCCCCGGCTCCGGCGCCGCGGGTGACCTGCGGAGCGTCATCTCCCGGATCCCGTATCTGGCCACGCTCGGCGTCGACGCGGTCTGGCTCAGCCCGTTCGATCCGTCGGCGCTGGCCGACTTCGATGAGATGACCTCCGGACTGCACGCGCACGGGATCAAGGTCATGGTCGACGTCGCGTCGGACCATGCCTCCAACCAGCACCCCTGGTTCACCGACGCCCTGGCCGCGCCGCCCGGGTCGTCGGCCACCAGCCGGCCCGTCTTCCGGGACGGGCTGGGCCAGGCCTTTACCTTCGACCTGCTGGAGGCGGGCTGGGACGCGGGGGAGTTCCTGCGGGTCATCACCGACAACCTCGCCGACGCCCAGCAGTACGGAGCGTCGACCAGCTGGGTGCTGGCCGGTCACGGCGCCACGCCGCGGCGGGTCCGCGCGGCCGTCCTGCTGATGCTGGCCCTGCCCGGATCGGCCTACCTCGACCAGGGCGAGGAGCTCGGGGTGCGCGAGCTGGCCGACCTCCCGGGCGAGGTAGAGGCCCAGGAGCATGACCCGGACTCAACCCTGAACCTGTACCGGCGGGCGCTCGGCTGGCGCCGCAAGCTGCAGGCCGCCGAGACCCTGGAGTGGATGCCCGGCACCGGCGGGCAGGTGCTGCACTTCGGCCGTCCGGGCGGCTGGCGGTCGGTGACCAACTTCGGGTCCCGCGCCGTCCCGCTCCCGCCAGGCACCGTGGCCGCGGCCAGCGCCCCACTGGAGGCCGGCCTGCTGCCCGCGGACACCACCGCCTGGATCATCCCCGCCAGCTAGGCTCTCCCAGCTAGGCTCCCAGCTAGGCTCGCCCGGCGCCGATCGCCTCATCGGCCCCGCGGGCATTGATCACCCGCTCCGCCGAGATGCCGAACTTCTCGGCCCGCACCGTCCCGTTACCGAGCCAGTCGAGCTGCCCCGGCGCGTGCGCGTCGGTGTCGATCGCGAACCGGCAGCCGGCCTCGGCCGCCAGCCCGAGCAGCCGGTCCGGCGGGTCCATGCGCTCCGGCCGGCAGTTGATCTCCACCGCGACGCCGTGCTCCCGGCACGCGCCGAACACCGCAGCCGGATCGAACACCGACTCCGGCCGGCGGCCCCGGCCGCCCAGCAGCCGGCCGGTGCAGTGACCGAGCACGTCCACGTGCGGGTTGCGGATCGCCGCCACCATCCGCGCGGTCATCGGCCCGGCGGGCATCCGCAGCTGGGAATGCACGCTGGCCACCACCACGTCGAGCCGGGCCAGCAGGTCCTCCCGCTGGTCGAGCGAGCCGTCCTCCAGGATGTCGACCTCGATCCCGGTCAGGATCCGGAACGGCGCCAGCTCGGCGTTGAGCGAATCAATCAGGGAAAGCTGAGCCTCCAGCCGCGCAGCCGACAGCCCGTTGGCCACTGTCAGCCGGGGCGAATGGTCGGTCAGCGCGATCCAGTCGTGTCCCAGGGCCCGCGCCGCCTCGGCCATCTCCCGGGGCGGGCTCCCGCCGTCCGACCAGTCCGAGTGCACGTGGCAGTCGCCGCGCAGCGCCGACCGAAGCGGATCGGGCGCAGACGGCGGCCGCTCGGCGAGCAGCCGGGCCAGGTAGGCGGGCTGCTGGCCGGCCGCGGCCTCGGCGATGACCCGGGCGGTGGTCGCGCCGATCCCGGGCAGCGCCTCCAGCGTCCCGGCGCGCAGCCGGGCGGCGAGCTCACCCGGCGCCAGGCCGTCCACGACCGCGGCGGCCCGCCGGAAGGCCCGCACCCGGTAGGTCGGCTCCCCGGCCCGCTCCAGCTCGAACGCGATCCGCCGCAACGCCTGCCCTGGGTCCACTGGGGATCTCTACCCACCAAGCCTGCCCGGTCAATCGGGCACAATTGAGCCTGTGCAGGTCGCAATGCTCGGGCCGCTGGAGATCCGCACCGGCGGAGACCCCGGGGAGACAGTCGAGGTGGCCGGGACCCGGCTGCGCGTGCTGCTGGTCATGCTGGCCCTGCACCCTGGCCAGCTAGTCACGGCCAGCCAGCTGATCGACGGCCTGTGGCCGGCCGAGATGCCCAGCGGCGCGGCCAACGCCCTGCAGGCCCTGGTGTCCCGGCTGCGCCGGGCCCTGCCCGAGGCGGTGATCGAATCCCGCCCGGCCGGGTACCAGCTGAACATCGATCCGCGCTCGACCGACATCATCCGGTTCGAGGACCTGGCCGCCGCGGGCCGGGCCCAGCTCCGCGACGATCCCGGAACCGCCGGCGCCACCCTCCGCCAAGCCCTGGCCCTGTGGCGCGGCCCGGCCCTGGCCGAGGTGGCCGACACCGACTTCGGCCAGGCCGCGATCGCCCGCCTGGATGAGTTGCGGCTGAGCACCCTGGAAGCCCGCGTGGACGCGGACCTGCGCACCGGGAACACCGCCTCGCTCGTCGCCGAACTCGAGGGCCTGGTCATCGCCCACCCGATGCGGGAACCGCTGGCCGGCCGCCTGATGCGCGCCCTGCACGCCGCCGGCCGCCGGGGCGCGGCCCTCGAGGTCTACGAGCAGACCCGCAAGCGCCTGGTCAACCAGCTCGGCGTGGAGCCCTCGGCCGAACTGGCCGCCCTGCACCTGGACATCCTCCGCGACGAACTCCCGGCCAGGCCGGCCCCCAAAAATTCCAAGACCCCCATAACCCCCAATGGCCTCACCAACCACGTCAACACCAACCTGCGGGCCGAGCTGACCAGCTTCGTCGGCCGTGACGCCGAGCTCCGGCAGGTCGCCGAGCTGCTGGGTGCCCACCGGCTGATCACGTTGACCGGGCCCGGCGGCGCGGGCAAGACCCGGCTGGCCGTCGAGGCGGCCCGGGCCGAACTGGGCGCCATGCCCGACGGGGTGTGGCTGATCGAGCTGGCCCCGGTCACCGATCCCGCGGACGTCACGTCCACCGTGCTGAGCACGCTCGGCCTGCGGGAGCAAGCGATGGCCAACACACGCCGGCCGGCCACGCCCTGGGTCCCCGCGGACGAGCAGTCCGATACCCTGGACCGCCTGCTGAACGCGCTGGCCCGGCAGCACACTTTGCTGGTCCTGGACAACTGCGAACACCTGGTCGCCGCCGCCGCGGCGCTGGCCGATCGCGTCCTGGCCGCCTGCCCCCAGGTCCGCATCATGGCCACCAGCCGCGAGCCGCTGAACATCACCGGCGAAGCGCTGTGGGCCGTAGGCCCGCTGACCTTGCCACCGGACCCCGCCGCAACGTCTCTTTCTACCGAACGGGCCGTGGTTCAAGACTCCGCCTCAGTGCGCCTGCTTGCCCAGCGGGCGCGAGCCGTGGTGGCAGGCTTCGAGGTCACGCAGGACAACGCGCCCGCCGTGGCCGCGATCTGCCGGGCCCTGGACGGCATGCCGCTGGCCATCGAGCTGGCCGCGGCCCGGCTGCGCACCATGGCCCCAGAGCAGGTCGCGGCCCGCCTCAGTGACCGGTTCGGGCTGCTGAGCAGCGGCAGCCGCACCGCAGTGCCGCGGCATCAGACGTTGCGCGCGGTCGTGGACTGGAGCTGGGACCTGCTCGACGACGCCGAGCGCGCGCTGTGGCGCCGCTTCTCGGTGTTCACCGGCGGCGCGACCCTGGAGGCGGCCGAACAGGTCTGCTCGGGCTCCGGCCTGCGTCCCGGGCAGATCCTGGACCTGCTGACCGCCCTGGCCGACAAGTCGCTGCTGAGCGTGCGATATGACCCGCCGCGCTACCGGATGCTCGAGATCATCAAGGCCTACGGCCAGGAGCGGCTGGCCGAAGCGGGGGAGTCAGACCAGCTCCGCCAGGCGCACACGCGGTACTTCACCCGGCTGGCCGAGGACAGCCAGGACCACCTGCTCGCCGCCGAGCAGGTGGACTGGCTGCGCCGGCTGGCCGACGACCAGGACAACCTGCACGCGGCGCTCCGCCACGCGGTCGCGGCCGGCGGCGGCCCGGCCGCGGTGCGGCTGGCCGCTGCCCTGGGCTGGTACTGGTACCTGCGGGGCATGAAGCTCGAGGGCGCCGAGCTGATCGGCGAGGCGCTGGGCGTCCCGGTCGCCGGCCAGACCGCGGATCCCGAGCACCTGGCCGTGGCCTACACGATGGGCGCGCTGCTGACGGCCGACACTCCGCTCCAGTCCACCGCGGTCGACTGGCTCGACCGGGCCGCCGCGCTCGCCGCGCAGATTCCCGCCCCGGCCAACCCGATCATGCCGCTGGTCGGCCCGCTCGCGGCCGTGTTCGGGGCGGCCGATCCGGCCCGGGGGCCGGCCCCGCCCGAGGTCTTCGACGAGGTCGCCGGTAACCCGCATCCGTGGGTGGCGGCGCTGGCCCGGATCCTGCGCGCCCACGCAGCGCTGAACTGCGGCCGGAACCACGCCCAGGCGGAAGCGGATTTCCGGTCCGGGGCGAGCATCCTGGCCGAGCTCGGGGAGCGCTGGGGCCAAGCGGTGGCCTTCGGCGGCCTGGCCATGCTGGAGGGCTGGCAGGGCGAGCACGCCGCCGCGGTCGGCCATTACCGGCGGGCCAGGGAGCTCCTCGCCGCCTTCGGCAGCACCGAGGACGAAGTGCAGTTCCGGCTGTTCGTGGCCCGGGAACTGTGGCTGGCGGGCGAGCGGGAGGCGGCGCGGGCCGAGCTGGCCCGGGCGGTGCCCGACGCCGAGCGGCTCGGCCTGCCGGAGCTCCGGGCCTACGCCGCCTACGCCGCCGGTGACCTGGCCCGCCTGGACGGCCGGCCCGAGACCGCGCGCGAGGCCCTGCTCCGGGCGGTTGAGCTGGCGGCCGCGCCGGGGGTGGCCCAGCAACTCTCGGCCGTGGCCGCCACCGGGCTCGGTTACCTGGCCGGCGCCGAAGGCGACCTGGACGCGGCGCGCGACTGGCACGCGCGGGCGCTGGCCGCCGCGCGGTTCTCAGCCGACGCGCCGGTGATCGGCGGGACCCTGGCCGGCCTGGCCGACCTGGCGCTGCGCGAAGGCGACCCGGAGCGCGCCGCCGAGTTGCTCGGGGCCAGCTTCGGGATCCGGGGAACCACGGACCGTTCGGTCCCAGATGAGGAAAGGGTCGCCGGCCAGGCACGGTCCGTGCTCGGCGATACCGCCTACGGCGAGGCATACCAGCGCGGCCGGCGCGTCACTCTCGACACGCTGGCCGCGCTGGTTCCTGTCACACCCGGCGCTTGAAGGCCCGGACCGCCAGCGGCGCGAACACCACCGTAAACGCCACCGCGTAGAGCAGGGACTCCACCGCCGGCCGGCCGGCCGGGCCGGAGACCATCAGCCCGCGCACGGCGTCGGAGATGAGCGACACCGGGTTCGCCTTCGACCAGGCCTGCAGCCAGCCCGGCATGGACGCGGTGCGGACGAACGCGTCGCTGGTGAACGTGATCGGGAACAGCACCACGAAGCCGAAGATCTGCACCTTCTCCGGGTTGGCCGCGAGCATCGAGACCAGCACCAGCGCCCACGAGATGGCCAGGGTGGAGACCAGCACCAGGGCGAAGGCGGCCAGCACGCCCAGCGCGTTGGTGCCGACCCTGAACCCGAGGATGTACCCGATCCCCAGCAGCAAGACCATGGCCCAGGTCTGCTTGGCCAGGTCGGCCACGATGCGGCCGGCCAGCGGGGCGAACCGGGCGATCGGCAGCGAGCGCAGCCGGTCGAAGAACCCTTCCTTCAGGTCGGTGGACAGCCCGGTAGCGGTGTTTAGCGTGGTGAACAGCGAGTTCTGCACGATGATGCCGGGCAGCGCGAACATCAGGTACGCGTGCGGCGAGCCCCCGATTGCGCCGCCGAACACGTACGTGAACAGGAGCAGGAACATCACCGGCTGGACGCTGAAGTCGATCAGCTCGAGCGGGTTATGCCTGATCTGGACCAGCGTCCGCCAGGCCAGCGAAAACGTCTGCCGCAGCCCGTCGACCACCCCGACCCGCGGCGTCAGCGCCCGCCCGCCCCCGCCCCCGCCACCCGGATTACCCGAAACCGTACTATCCATAAGGATGCTTTCCATGGCCGTAGTCATGCCGCCACGCTCTCTTCCTCTTCCGTACGGTGACCGGTCAGCGACAGGAACACCTCGTCCAGGCTCGACCCGCGCAGGGTGAGCTCGGCGACCACGACGCCCTCGTCATCCAGCCGCCGCACCACGGCGGGCATCAGCCGCTCGTCGCTCACCGGCGCGGTGACGGTCGTGTTGGTGGCCACGGGCTCCGCGTTGATGAACCCGGCCACGATGGCCGTCACAGTGGGCACGTCGGCCGGATCAGCCGGCCGCACGGCCAGGGTCAGCGCGCCGGTGCGGGCCTTGAGCTCTTCCGGCGTGCCGGTCGCGATCACGGTGCCACGATCGACGACCGCGATCTCGCTGGCCAGCTGGTCGGCCTCTTCCAGGTACTGGGTGGTGAGCAGGACCGTGACCCCGGTCGCGGTCAGCCCGCGGACCACGTCCCACATCTCGTTGCGGCTGAGCGGGTCGAGCCCGGTGGTCGGCTCGTCCAGGTAGAGCACCCGGGGCCGGTTGACCAGGCTGGCGGCCAGGTCCAGGCGCCGGCGCATGCCGCCGGAGTAGGTCTTGGCCGCCCGGTCGGCGGCGTCGGCCAGCCGGAACGCGGCCAGCAGATCCCGGGCCCGGGCCCGGGCCTGCGCCCGCGACTGGCCGGTCAGCCGGCCGATGAGGATGAGGTTCTCCAGCCCGGTAAGCGTGTTGTCGACCGAGGCGTACTGTCCGGTCAGCCCGGTGAGCTGCCGGACCTGGTGCGCGTCCGTGACCACGTCGTGCCCGCAGACCGCGGCGTGCCCGCCGTCGGGCCGCAGCAGCGTGGCCAGGATCCGGACCGCGGTGGTCTTTCCTGCGCCGTTCGGGCCCAGGAGGCCGAATACCGAGCCGGTGGGGACGGCCAGGTCGATCCCGTCCAGTGCGACGGTCTGACCGAACCGCTTGACCAGCCCTTCGGCAACGATTGAGTAAGTCATGCTCGTACCGTGCCGCGCCGTCCTGACAGCCCGCCCAGATCACGCTGACGCCGCTGACCGCTGGCTGACATCCGGCTGATACGCGCGCCCAGTGAGATAACTTCAGGACATGTTCCGCGTCGATTCCGAGGTCGGCCGGCTGCGGCAGGTGATCCTGCACCGCCCCGACCTCGAGCTCAAGCGCCTGACCCCGGACAACGCCGCCGACCTGCTCTTCGACGACGTGCTGTGGGTGACCCAGGCCCAGGCCGAGCACGACGCGTTCGCCGGCGTGCTGCGTTCACGCGGCGTCGCGGTCCACTACTACGGCGACCTGCTGGCCCAGACCCTGGAGATCCCCGAGGCCCGCGAGTACGTCCTGGACCGGGTGTTCGACCCGCGCCGGCACGGGCCGCTGGCCGCCGCGACCCTGCGCGCCTCGCTGGACGGGCTGGACGCGCCCCGGCTGGCCGCGTTCCTGGCCGGCGGGATCACCAAGCGCGAGATCGCCGAACTCGGCCCGGAGCCCAAGAGCATCGCGTTCCATTCCCTGGACCCCGACGGTTTCGTCCTGGCCCCGCTGCCCAACCTGCTCTACCAGCGCGACACGTCATCCTGGATCTACGGCGGGGTCTCGATCAACGCGATGCGCCGCCCGGCCCGGATCGGGGAGACGGTCACCGACGAGGCCATCTACCGCTGGCACCCGATGTTCGCCGCGGCGGACTTCGACATCTGGTATCAGGGCTCCGACGCCGCGCCGGCCACCATCGAAGGCGGCGACATCCTGGTCATCGGGAACGAGGCGGTGCTGGTCGGGATGAGCGAGCGGACCACCCCGCAGGCCGTCGAGGTGCTCGCCCACCGGCTCTTCGAGGCCGGCGCGGCCCGCTGCCTGGTGGCGATCGACATGCCGAAGACCCGGGCCTTCATGCACCTGGACACCCTGCTGACCATGGCGGACTACGGCGTCTTCACCAAGTACGCCGGGATGGGCATGCTGCCGTCCTACACGGTCGAGCCGGGCGCCACCGCCACCGAGCTCAAGGTCACCGATCACCCGGCCGAGGATATGCACCGGGCCATCGCCGCCGCCCTGGACCGCCCGTCCATCACCGTCCTGACCGCCGTCCAGGACGTCCATTCCGCGCAGCGGGAGCAGTGGGACGACGGCTGCAACGTGCTGGCCGTCGAACCGGGGCTGGTCGTGGCCTACGAGCGGAACGTGACCACCAACACCTACCTGCAGGACAACGGCATCGAGGTCATCCCCGTCCCCGGCGGCGAACTCGGCCGCGGCCGAGGCGGCCCCCGCTGCATGAGCTGCCCGATAGAACGCGACCCCTGAGCCCTCGCGCATCATCGTGGACACAAAGCGCTCCCAGCAGCGGCAGCCGATCGAGGGATTCTGGGGTGGCCTGGCCAAACGCTCGGTCCAGCTCGGCTGATGGTCGCAGGGTGAGACACGCGATCTTAGGGTCTGTTTAGCACACGTCCGGACCGCCTATGGTCTAGACATGACGACCAATGACACGCTGCGAGTTACCGACTCACGGACCGGCCGCAGCTACGAACTCCCTATCGTCGACGGGGCTATCCGCGCCATCGACCTACGGCAGATCAAGACGTCCGAAGACGACTTCGGACTGCTCTCTTATGACCCCGCCTTCCAGAACACCGCGAGCTGCCGCAGCGCCATCACGTTCATCGACGGCGACAAGGGCATCCTGCGCTACCGCGGCTACCCGATCGAGGAACTGGCCGAGCGCTCGTCCTTCCTGGACGTGGCCTGGCTGCTGCTGAACGGCGACCTGCCGGACAAGCAGGAGTCGACCACCTGGGCCCACGAGATCTCCCACCACACGTTCGTGCACGAGAACGTCAAGAAGTTCATCGACGGCTTCCACCACGACGCCCATCCGATGGGCATCCTGGTCAGCACCCTGGCCGCGCTGTCCACCTTCTACCCCGAGGCGAAGGCGGTCCACGACAAGGACGTCCAGCACAAGCAGGTGGTGCGGCTGATCGCCAAGATGCCCACGCTGGCGGCGTTCGCCTACCGGCACGCGAAGGGCCTGCCCTACGCCTACCCGGACGACGACCTGTCGTACGCGGGCAACTTCCTGAACATGATGGACCGGATGACCGAGCCCAAGTACAGCCCGAACCCGATCCTCGAGCACGCCCTGGACGTGCTGTTCATCCTGCACGCCGACCATGAGCAGAACTGCTCGACGAACGCGATGCGGAGCGTGGCCAGCTCCGGGGTCGACCCGTACTCGGCCGCCGCCGCGGCCGCCGCCGCGCTGTACGGCCCGCTGCACGGCGGCGCGAACGAGCAGGTGCTGAACATGCTCCGGGAGATCGGCTCGGTCGACAACGTGCCCGCCTACATCGCCCGGGTCAAGAACGGCGAGCTGCGCCTGATGGGGTTCGGCCACCGGGTGTACAAGAACTACGACCCGCGGGCCACGATCATCAAGCGGGTCGCCGACGAGGTGTTCGAGGTCACCGGGCGCAACCCGCTGCTGGACATCGCGCTCGAGCTCGAGCGGATCGCGCTGGAGGACGACTACTTCGTCAGCCACAAGCTGTACCCGAACGTGGACTTCTACTCGGGCATCATCTACCAGGCCATGGGCTTCCCGGTGGCAATGTTCCCGGTGCTGTTCGCGATCGGCCGCATGCCCGGCTGGCTGGCTCAGTGGCAGGAGGGTTCGGCCGACCCGGAGCAGAAGATCGCCCGGCCGCGGCAGATCTACGTGGGAGAGATCCTGCGCCACCTCGACGGTAAGGGAGCGGACGCCTGACTGCGCCTGTTCCTGGGCTCGACTTGCCGCCCGGCTCGCTGTTCGGGCTTCCCAACCTGCCCTACGGCGTGTTCTCGGCCGGTGACCAGGACCCGCGGGTCGGGATCCGGATCGGCGACTCGGTGCTCGACCTGGCGCCGGTGCTCGGCGAGCAGGTCTTCGCCGAGCCGTCGCTGAACGCCTTCATGGCCCAGGGCCGGGCCCGGTGGGGCGACGTCCGGACCCGGGTCACCGAGCTGCTGACCGAGCCGCGGCATCGCGCTGTCGTCGAGCCGGCGCTGCACCCGCTGTCCGGGGTGCGGCTGCACCTGCCGTTCGAGGTGGGCGACTACGTCGACTTCTACGCCAGCGAGAACCACGCGGCCAACGTCGGGCGGCTGTTCCGGCCGGGCGGCGAGGCGTTGATGCCCAACTGGAAGTACCTGCCCGTCGGCTACCACGGGCGTTCGGGCACCGTGGTGCTCTCCGGTACCCTGGTTCCCCGCCCGCGCGGCCAGCGCCCCGGCGAGGGCGCCCCGACGTTCGGCCCGTCGCGGCGGCTGGACTTCGAGGCCGAGGTCGGCTTCGTGGTCGGGGTCGGATCAGCGCCGGGCTCGCCGGTCGCGGTCGAGGCGTTCGCCGACCACGTGTTCGGCGCGTTCCTGGTCAACGACTGGTCGGCCCGCGACATCCAGGCCTGGGAGTCCCGGCCGCTCGGCCCGTTCCTGGCCAAGTCGTTCGCCACCTCGATCTCGCCCTGGGTCGTGCCGCTCGAGGCGCTGGCTGACGCCCGGGTCCGGCCGCCGCCGCAGGACCCCGAGCCGCTGCCCTACCTGGCCGGCCCGGGCAGCTCCGGTTTCGACCTCGCGCTCGAGGTCCGGCTGAACGGCCAGGTGGTGTCCCGCCCGCCGTTCGCCGCGATGTACTGGACGCCCGCCCAGATGCTGGCCCACATGACCGTGAACGGCGCCCGCACCCGGACCGGCGACTTCTACGGCTCCGGCACGGTCAGCGGCCCGGACCGCGACCAGCGCGGGTGCCTGCTGGAGCTGAGCTGGGGCGGCGCGGAACCGCTCAAGCTGCCCGACGGATCCGTGCGGTCCTTCCTGGAGGACGGCGACGAGGTCACGATCGCCGCCACCGCCCCGGCCGCTGACGGCGCCCGCATCGGCTTCGGCGAGGTCACCGGCCGGATCCGGCCCGCCTAGGTCGCTGGGCCGTCGGCGACCCACTGGCGCAGCTTCTTGCGGTCGAGCTTGCCCACGCTGGTCAGCGGGATGGACGGCACGATGCTGATCTGCCGCGGGTACTTGTTGGCCCCCAGGTGCTGGCGGGCGTGCGCGGTAAGCTCCTCCTCCGTGACCGCGGCGCCCGGCCGCAGCGACACGAACGCCACCACCTCCTCGCCGAGCCGAACGTCCGGCCGTCCCACCACCCCGGCCAGCGCCACCGCCGGGTGGGCCACCAGCACGTCCTCCACGTCGCGCGGGAACACGTTGAACCCGCCCCGCAGGATCAGGTCCTTCTTCCGGTCCACCACGTACAGGTAGCCGTCGGCATCCAGGTGACCGATGTCGCCGGTGTGCAGCCAGCCGCCTGCCAGCACGGTGGACGCGGACTCCGGCGCGTGCCAGTACCCGCTCATCACGCCGGGCGAGCGCACGCAGATCTCGCCGTCCTGGCCCGCGGGCAGCAGCGCGCCGCCGTCGTCCTGGATGGACACCTCGCAGCCGGCCACCGGCAGCCCGACGCTGCCCACCCGGCGCGCGCCAGCGGGATTGGCCGAGATCAGCGTGGCCGACTCGGTGCACCCGTAGCCCTCGTAGATCGTCGCGCTCGGCACCCGCGCCTCGAACTCCCGCCGGACCTCCTCGGGCAGCGGCGCCGCTCCCGAGGAAATGGCGGTCAACGCGGACAGGTCGGCCTCCTCCAGTTGCTGGCCGAGGAGCATCTGGATCATCGACGGCACCAGCGCGCTGCCCTGGACCCGGTGCTGTTCGGCCAGTTTCACCCACCCCGCCGGGTCGAACCAGCGCATGAGGATGGTCCGGGCGCCCTTGTCCCGGTGAAACCCGCCGACGAAGACCAGGAGCCCGTAGGCGTGCGCGAGGGGCAGCGGCAGGACCGAGGCGTCCACGCCGGCCCGCACCGAGCTCTGGTGTGCCGCCCACCCGCACCAGAACAGGTTCGCGTGGGTCAGCGGAACGCCCTTGGACCTTCCGGTCGTCCCGCCGGTGTACAGCAGGGCGGCCAGGTCGGTCCCGGCCCGGTCCGCGATCGATCCTGGTGCCGCCGCCTCTACGTCGGCAAAGCCGAGCACCCGGACGCCTGACCCGGCGGCCGCGGTTCCGGGAACGATCACGAACCGTACCGACGGCGCGCCGGCCAGGGCCGCGGATACCTTCGGCAGGAACTCCGCCGTGGTCACCACGCCGACCGCCCCGGAATCGACCAGCGCGTGGCGCAGCTCGTCCTCGCTGACCAGGAAGATCAGCGGCGTCACCACCGCCCCGGCGCGCCAGGCCGCCCGGTAGGTGATGAGGACCTCGGGGCAGTTGGCCATCAGCACCACGAGCCGGTCCCCGGGCCGGACGCCCAGGTCCGCCAGCCCGGTCGCGAACCTAGCGGCTCGCCCGGCGAGCGAGCCGGCCGAATGCCACTGGCCCTCGTAGAACAGGGAGTCGTGGTCGCCCTGCCGCTCCAGCGCCAGCTCGGCCTGCCGGGCCAGGTTCTCCTCAGCCATGTACGCCTCAGTCCAGGTTGATCTCGAAGTACGCGCCCTGATCATCGTGGACGATCCGGGCGGACCCCGTCCAGCCGGCGAAGCCGCCGTCCCGGGCCGGGACGGGAATCACGACGATAGCGGACCTGCCTTCCGCCATCCGCGCCGCGCGGGTTAGGGTCGCGCTCATGGTGACCGAGACGGAATTCGACCAGCTGCTGGACGTGGTGCGCGAGTTCATCCGGCGCGAGGTGATGCCCGCCGAGGCCGGCATCGACGAGTCCGACGAGATTCCGGCCCGGCTGATCGAGCAGGCCAAGGAGATGGGCCTGTACGGCTACGCCCTGCCCGCGGACTACGGCGGTCTCGGCCTGTCCGTGGACCAGCAGGTGCGGCTGACCATCGAGCTCGGCTACACCTGCCCCGCGTTCCGGTCCCTGTTCGGCACGAACAACGGCATCGCCGGGCAGGTCCTCGTCCTGGCCGGGACCGAAGCGCAGCGCAAGCAGTGGCTGCCGCGGCTGGCCTCCGGGGAGGTGGTCGCCTCGTTCGCCCTGACCGAACCGGACGCCGGATCCGACCCGAGCCGCCTGATCACCACCGCGCGGCAGGAAGACGGGGGCTGGGTCATCGACGGCCTCAAGCGTTACATCACCAACGCCCCGGCCGCGGATGCGTTCATGGTGTTCGCGCGCACCGACCCGGACGCCCCGCCCGGCAAGGGCATCGGCGTCTTCATCGTGTCCGCCCGTACCGCGGGGGTGGCCGTGGCGGCCCGGGACCACAAGATGGGCCAGGCCGGCGCCTGGACCGCCGATGTCGCCCTGACCGGCGTCCGGGTCCCGGCCGACGCGCTGGTCGGCGAGGCGGCCCAGGCCGGCTACGCCACGGCCATGCGCAGCCTGGCCCACGGCCGGCTGGTCATCGCGGCCCTGTGCGTCGGCGTCGCGGCCCGCCTGATCGACGAGAGCGTCGCCTACGCCAAGGAACGCTCCCAGGGCGGCCACCGGATCGGCGAATACCAGCTCGTCCAGGCCATGCTCGCGGACTCCCACACCGAGTACCTGGCCGCCCGGGCCCTGGTCCTCGACGCGGCCGCCCAGTACGACGCGGGCACCGACCGCCGCCTGGCCCCCTCGGCCGCCAAGTACTTCGCCAGCGAAGCCGTCGGTCGCATCGCCGACCGCGCCGTCCAGATCCACGGCGGCTCCGGCTACATCCGCGGCATCCCCGTCGAGCGCCTCTACCGTGACGTCCGCCTGTTCCGCATCTACGAGGGCACCAGCCAGATCCAGCAGCTCGTCATCGCCCGCGAGCTGCTCCGCTAAATTCAAGATCATTTCTTCCGAACGAGCCGTGGCTTTCCTCGCCGTCACTGGCCTCAAGCCAAAACTCGGCATTACCCAGCAACCCCGGTATACGCCCCGCCGTCATAGGGATATGCGGCACGTCAGGAACGGGTCACGGGTCACGGCCATGGCCCTGACCGCGACGCTCGCCGTGATGGTGGCCGGGTGCGCAACCGCGAGCGCGCGAGCCGGAGCGGCCAGCACGTTTCCCGCGGTGTTCGCGGCGTCGTTCTCGTACACGTCACCCACGGCGGATCACGGAGACCTCGGCGAGCGGATCGCCCTGCTGTCCGCCCGGACCGGGGATCTGCTGCGCTGGCTGACCCCGCGGCAGGACGGAACCTTCGACACGGTGCTGAGCGTGCGCGACGGCTGGGTCTACTTCCTCCGGGGCGGCGCGAACGTCTCGATCTGGCGGGTCCCCGTCGCCGGGGGCCGGACCCGGCTGGTCCGGCCCGGTGCCGCCGGCTGCGCCCTCTGCCCGGACGCAGGCTACGCCCTCAGCCCGGACGGCCGCGCTGTCGCGTACGTGATCAGCGCGGATCACGGGGACGTCCTCGAACTCGTGGCGCGGAACCTGGCCACCGGGCAGCAGAACACCATCATCATGGCCACTAAGCCGTCCCCCGGGGCTAACAACTGGCCGCCCGGCCTCTCCGGTCTCAGCTGGGCTCCCGATGATGTGCACCTGGCCGTGCAGTTCTATCCCACCGCGGCGATCAACAGCGTCCTGGTCTTCGACGCCTTCACGGCCAGGACCCTCAGCGACGGCCGCGCCGCGCCGTCATCGTGCCGGGTCACCAACAAACCCGTGTGTGAGGAGTTCGATCCCGCGTACCTGGCCAGCGGCGCGCTCACCTATGTCACCCAGCGGATATCCGCCACCGGGACCGCCAGCGCCAGCCTGGTCAAATGGCAGTCAGGCCGCCTCACGACGCTGCTCTCGTTCCCTGCCGCGCCGTCTGCGTTCTACGACATGACCCCGCAGGGCCAGGCGATCTGGGCCGACGCCCCCGCGAACCCGGACAAGTCCTGGACGATCTGGCGCTGGTCCGGCGGCACCCCGGTCAAGATCACCGCGCTCCCGCCGCCGGGCTATGGGCTCGGAGGGATCGCCTGGTGAGCCTGTCGGCGACCCGCGCTGGCCGCCGACAGCGCCCGCCCGGCCGGCGATCCGAGTCTGGTCATCGTCCTGCACCCCAGCAGCTGTGCTGCCGAACCCGTCCCACGGTCGCCTCGTCCCGTGAGCCTCATTGACCCCGCATGCCCCATTTGCGTGGTTGATTTTCGCTCCGCGGTTGTCCGGTGGTGCTGCGGCACCACTGATCCACCGCCAAGCGAGGATCCACCACAATCTTTTCGAATGGCGGAACCGGCGAGTTAAGGCGGATGCGCGCGGGGCCAACGGGACGACTGAGGTTAGTAGCGGGTCGCCGGGGTCCCAGCCCTAACCTGTCGATCTGCGTGTCGGCCATTCGTATGGGGGATGAGAGACGGCACCGGGCCGGATCCGCACCACGAGGAGGAACGGGGCAATGACCAGGATCGTGGTTACCGAGTTCATGTCGCTCGACGGGGTCATGGAGGAGCCCAGGTGGACCTTTGACTTCGACCGCGGCAAGGACGGCGACCAGTTCAAGTACGAGGAACTCTTCGACGCCGAGTCGCTGCTGCTGGGCCGGTCCACCTACCAGGGCTTCGCCGCCGCCTGGCCGGGCATGGGCCAGGACGACTTCGGCCAGCGGATGAACAGCATCCACAAGTACGTCTTCTCCAGCACCCTGGCCGACAGCGAGGCCACGTGGGGCCCGACCACCGTGCTCAGGGGCGACGTCGCCACCGAGGTCGCGGCGCTCAAGGACCAGCCGGGCGGCGACCTGCTGGTCGAGGGCAGCGCCCAGCTGGTGCATGCGCTGGCCCAGCACGGGCTGGTCGACGAGTACCGCCTGATGGTCTTCCCGGTCATCCTCGGCGCGGGCAAGCGGGTCTTCCCTGACTCGATGCCCGCCGCCGCCAAGCTCACCGTGACCGGCTCGCGTACCGTCGGCTCGGGCGTCCTGCTGCTCAACCTCACGCCGGACCGGACCTAAGGCGCCAGGCGGGCGGTCTCCAGCGCCGACGGGTCCCGGACGACCACCTGGGCCACGCCCGAACGGTCCCGCAGCACCAGGAACGTCACGGTGGCCAGGACCCGGCGGCGGTGCACCCAGCCCTCGACCCGGACCGGCCGACCGGGTGCTGAGCGGCATCGCACCCCGGCTACTTGGTCTCCCGTCACGGCCCAGGCGCGAACAACGATAGGCCGCCGCCGCATCAAAGCAGATCTATTTTCCGAACGGGCCGTGGTTCGTGCCCCCTCTCAACAGCGAGCGTTCAGGGGTTAAGGTCGCTAATGAACGGACCAGTAACAACCTCGGGAGGGCCAGCGTGGACTTCGCTGAATCCGACGAGCACCGGGCTCTGCGGGCCGCCGTGGCCGAGATCGCCAGGGACTTCGGGCCGCGCTACTACGCCGAGCGGGCCGCCGAACGGCGCCCGTGCGCCGAGCTCTGGAAGGCCGCGGGCGAGGCCGGATTCATCGGCGTGAACATCCCCGAGGCGTACGGCGGTGGCGGCGCAGGACTCACCGAGCTCGTCATCGTGTGCGAGGAACTCGCGGCGGCCGGGACGCCGCTGCTGCTCCTGGTCGTGTCGGCCGCGATCTCGGCCGAGGTGATCTCCGAGTTCGGGACCGAGGAGCAGCGCAAGACCTGGCTGCCCGGCCTGGCCAGCGGGACGACCAAGATGGTGTTCGCCATCACCGAGCCGGATGCGGGCTCCAACACGCACCGGCTCTCCACGACCGCGACCAGGGACGGGGCGGACTGGGTGCTGAACGGCACCAAGTACTACATCTCCGGCGTCGACGAGGCCGACGCGCTGCTGGTGGTCGCGAAGACCGGGCCGGACGCGCTGTCGATCTTCATCGTCCCGACCGACGCCGCGGGCCTGGAAAAGCACTATCTCCCGGTCGACCTGCTGCTCCCGGAACGGCAGTTCACGCTGCACTTCGACAGCGTCCGCCTGCACG
>Ga0335073_10004107_pt1 | contig 20361 bp, 13 predicted proteins | sample Lox_Sample_22_FD_207093 | JGI IMG/M metagenome (GOLD analysis project Ga0335073, IMG submission 207093) | Soil microbial communities from Loxahatchee National Wildlife Refuge, Florida, United States - Lox_Sample_2.2 | ecosystem: Environmental > Terrestrial > Soil > Wetlands | place: USA...
AACCAGCCGGTGTTGGCGATGCGCCGCGACATCTCGTACGTAATCAGCACCACCGCGATGGCATAGACTCCCGTGGCTGCCGCGTTCATGCTCAGCAACAGGTTCAGGCCGCCCACCGCACTATGAAAATGCGCTCCGAACAGGGACGTAAAGACGAGTTTTGGAAATGCCGCCAGCAGCAAAACAAAGACCACCGACATTCCGGTAACCAGCAGCAGAGGAATAGCGAGCAGCGATCCCGAGTTGCTGGTCTCTTTCTTTTCGGCGGAGACGGGAAACATGGCGCTGACGACCGACCAGGCGGCGAAGTAGAGAAGCCGCCCGACCAGCGCGATTGCCGCATAGAGACCGGCATCGGCGGGCCGGAAGAAATGCTTCACCATCAGGATGTCGATATTGCTGATGATGACTTGCCCGACAAAGAAAACGATCGCCTGCCGGCCTTCGCCCATATGCTCGGATGCGCCCGCCACGGCAGGTCCCCGAAGCTCGGTGGCTTTGTCGGGCAGGCAGAAGGCGAGGATCACGGAGGCGGAAATTGCGGCCACCGCGCCCAGCACGCCGAATCCCAGGAGGATCAGGACGATGGCCCCGGTGAACTTAGTGATGGCCTCGGCCGCCATGTTCCAGGCCAGTCCGCGAAAACGGCAGGTGCCTTGCAGCCCGCCGCGCTTGACGCCCAGCGGGACGTAAATGGTCAAACCGACCGCGAGCAGGATGATGATCCACGGACTCGAGAGACGCAGGTAGGTGGTCAGCACGCCGTCGGTGAGCAGCATGAAGACGCCCAGCCCCACGCCGATCACCCAGGCGCGCTTCATCAGGTGCTGAAAGACGGCGGCCTTGGCCCCAACGGTCTCGGCCTTGGCGACCAGCTTGGTGCAGACCAACTGGAAGGACAGGGTGATGGCCGAGATCAGCATCAGGATGGTGACCGCGGCGGCCGCGTGGCTGAAGTCGGAGGGCCCGAGCATGCGGGCCACTCCGATGTTGTAGCCGAAGTTGGCGGCGCTGACGGCCACCGATCCGATCAGCAGAATGATGCTGCCGTTGAGGATCTTGGCGTGGGTGGCGTACTCGGGGGCCCAGCGCGCCAGAAACGCCCGCCAGGCACTCGCGTCCGGGGGGCTTGCCACTATCGTCTCTGGATTGGCGCTCATGCCGCCAGGCTCGCTCCTCCATCATCCTCGCTGGGGGCGAGTTCCTGCGGCGCGAAGATGGGCACCGTGCCCTGCGCCTGCGGCTCAAGCTGCCGCATGGCATTGGGCAGGAAGCTGCTGAAGCTGATCACCGCGGCAGTGGAGGTGTCGTAGATTTCGAAGAGCCGCCCGGTGCGGGTGAGTTCCAGCACGACCGCGGATTGAGGCGAGAGCGCGGCCAGTTTCAAGTCGCCGTCACGCTTCACCGCTTCCCGCATGCACTGCAGAAGCACGTCAATGCCGGCAGCATCGATGTGCCGCACCTGCGACATATCAAACACCACCTGGGGCCGGTCCGAATTCAAAAACGGCTGGACTTCTTTCCAAAACTTACGGGCCTGTTTCAGATTCATCCTCTCCGGCATACGTTTGACAACTACGGGCCGACTAATGGTCTCCATATCTCCTCACGACTGCTAAGGTGGAGGGGAACTCGGAGCTCTCCCGGCCGGAAGCTGGAGACTCCAAGACCGGCGTGTCCAGCACAGGTTGCCCTGCGACAGCACACTCCGGGGATTGCGCGGCGCTCTCGCGCTGGGACGGCGCAAAGAAGCCGCGGTAAATCTGTTTAGGTAAGAAGGCAAAAAGCGCAGCAGCGCTGCCTGCCAGTCGGGAAAGCGGGCTTGCCGGAACCATGTCGAGAAGCTTGGTGTCGGTGATCTCCACTTCGATGTTGCGTGCCAGATGGGCGAGCCGGCGAAAGCCGACCACGGAGCGCATGACGTCCAGCCCCGCACCCAGGCGGGTAAACGGCAGCACAGTTGAATTCTCCACCACTGTCCCGCAATCCACTTCGGCGTGATGTTCCAGCACACTGCCGCGCGTGATCAGCGCCGAAGCGTGTACGCGCGCGCGTGCGCCAATAAACGCCGGGGCCACCACGCGCGCCTTGCGGTGAATGCGGGCACCGCGGCCAACAAACACTCCCGGCTTGATCTCCCTGGCTTGCGGCCGCGCCGCGTTTCTGGCCAAGAGACCATCGACGCTCAAACGCCGCAGATCGGCGGCATTCCGCAAACGGTTCACATAGCCGCGCACCCGGAACGGCTCACAATCGCGCCTCAGATGCTGCAAACGGCTGTAAAACAGCTCGCGCGCATCCAGATATCCTGCGGCCTCTAGCACGAACAGCTCCAGGCTGGAGCCCTGCGCATCCACCGCCATGCTCACCGTGCAGCGATGATCGAGGTGATGTTGCATCAGCTCTTCGTAATCCACTTCCACGTAAGGACCGACGCGCAGAACGATTACCAAATCGGCGCCTTCGTCGGCGTATTGCTGAAAGGTTTCTTCCGCGGCCTCCCACAATTCGTTGCCCGGCGCTACGACGTGGCGCAGCTGGCGATCGGGTCGCGCAAAGCCGTCCAGCGACGCAGTCTCAGTCGCAGGCTCGCTGATCAGTGTGATCGTCGGCACGCCGAAATGCCGCAGCGGGCACAGCACCCGATCCACCACGGGCTGACCCAGCGCATCGAGATAGGCGATGGGGACGCCGCCGATCTTCTCGCATACGCCAGCGCCCTCTGCGGTGACGCCCCCCACCAGCAGAATCGCCCTTATGTCCATGATTGCCACCTGGGTGCAGCGGCACGAAAAATTGCCGAGCGGGACGGAACCCACGACGGGATGCGCCGGAAACGCGAGATCGGTTCCAGTGCCCGAGTTCGCTGTTGCAGATCAAAAGAACGTAGATACTGCCGAATTATCTGGGGCATGGTCATGCGCAAAGCGGCGGAGAAATTGTGTTCGGACATTTCGCGCATTCGTACTGGATCGCTCAACAAGGTTTGCATTTCGCTCGCCAGGCTTTGCGCGTTACCTGTCTCATAGAAGCCGACTGCCAGACCCTCATCGAGCGCCATCTCGCGAAAGTCATCAATTCCGGCCGATATGATTGGGACGCCGAATTCGCACGCAAGGTGGGCTACTCCGCTGGCTCCAGTGGCAGAAGAATAGGGGAGCACCAGAACGCTGGCGCCACGAAACAGCCGCGGTATGTCATCTTCCGCCACGTAGCCGGTAAATTCCAGGCGCGGGTCGGCTTGCCTGCTCGCCGCCACCGATTCCACATATCCGGGAGTTTGCGGATGATTGCCGCCGGCAATTACCAGACGCACATTCGCCATCCCGTCCGAGAGGCGCTCGAAGGCCTCGAGCAGCAACTCCAGCCGCTTGTAGGTGCCCCATTTGCCGAAGGCGAGGATGCGGTGCTCGGGATTGCCGCGCTGCGAAAAGTCCGGCGGCTCCGGGCGTCCGCCCAAAATGCCGTGCGCGCGGAAATGAACGTTCTCACCGCGATACTTCTCGATGAGAGTACGCCGGTAGACCGGCAACAGGACCGAAATGGAATTCGCCATCAGCAGCATGCGCGTGGCCAGGGAACCGGCGCTGCGATATAGGCGGGGAAAACGCACCCCGGAATCAGCGAGGTCGATGTTTTCCATCAGGTGATGCAGCGTGACGTGCGTGTAGCGACCACTGAGGCGGGAGATGGCCGGTTGGGCGAGCCCCAGAAACGCGGGCACGGGCCTGCTTCCAAAGCTGGAAAACAGCAGGTTGTACCAAACTACGTCGGGCTTCATGTCGTGAACGGCTTTCAGCAGGCGCGCCGGATTGGCCAGCCCATCGAAGCGCCAGCAGCGCACCACGTGATACTCATCCAGCTCGGGTTCGTCGGTCTCCAGCTCGTCGGCCAGAATGGTCAGGCTCAACAGAGGATCGCGTTGCAGCTCGCGCGCCAGATGAAAGCCGTATTCGTTCAGCCCTCGCCGGCTCGGCGGGAACGCGGTGACTAGACAAATCTTCATGAACTCCCCTGCGCCTAAAAAATGGAAAGGCGAAACACGGGACGAATCAAAGTCCCGCTGCTGGCAATTCCTGTGAACGAGGGAAATTGCTCCGCCTGTAAGCCAACCGAAAACTGCAGGGGGTAGACGAGCTTGAACTCCCCGCCATCTCCATTGAAGGACCGGTGAATTGGTCTGACGTAACTGATGAAGAAACTGCTGTACACGTTGTCATACTGCTGGAAAGTCTGGCCGTGTTCATAAGCGAACTGGCCGTCCACGGTCCACGACGGGTCCAGCTTGTACTGGATCGTTCCCAGCGGCCGCAGTATATGGGCCGTGGCCCACAAGGTATCCTGCACACGGAAGGCGCGGATGTACTCTCCCAAAAGGCTGGCCGTGAGTTTTTGATCGAAGAACTTGCGCTGCAGTCCGCCGTAACCCGAGGTGGTGAAGAATTGCCGCACCAGGGGGCTGAAGGTCAGGTCACGCCGGGTATAGCCGGTGATGAGTGCGGTCTTGCCCCACGGACGTCCCACCGTGAACTGCAGCGTGGTGCCGACGTCGTTGGAGTCCAGCTTGTAGCCGGTCGCGGTGAACGGTCCGGCTTCGTGATACAGGCTGGCGTTGAACGACAGCCAGTTGCCGAAGTAGCTGCTGTTGGCGTAGACGAACTGACGAAACAGGTTCTGGTCTTCGTACTGCGCCGCCGATGGGTCGCGGCGCAAGGTGAATTGCAGGCCGGTATTCAGTGCGATCCAGTTGTCGCCCAGATGCAGCACCGGATTCAAGGCGCTGTTGAAGTTGTAGTCGAAGGTGTTGCGATGGATGATCAGCGCCTGCTGCGGCAGAGACTCATCGCCCGTGGCATTGCGGATCTGGAAGAATCCGCTGAGCATGGGGAAGTTGTTGTCGAAGTGATAGCGGTACGCGGTGGTCCATATCGACTCCTGCTCGGAGCGCGGCGGCGGAAGATTGGGACTCTTGTTGTTCAGCCCGAAGATCTGCTGGTCGAGGACGTAGACCGTGTAATCGTCGTAGATACCGCCGGTGGTGAAGTTGGTAAGCAGGCTGAGGTGATCGGTGACGCGCAAGCCTTCTTCCGAGGCGACCTGCAATCCTTCGAGCTCCGCAATCTCGCTGGTGCCCAACTGGCTGGCCTGCGAGAGCGCCGTCAGCGCGTTCCAGCTCTGGTGGCGCTGACGATAGACCTCGCCCTCAGCCAGCAGATAGTCATAATTCTGGTTGGACGTGGGATCGGAGCCGAGCATCGCGAGTTGCTGGTCCGCCTGCTTGGTCTTGCCCTGCGCCAGATAGGTGTTGGCCAGGCCGATATCGACGACTTCGTCGGAGGCGCCGGCCTGCTCCGCCTTCTGAAAATACTCGCTGGCGAGATCAAAGTCGTGCATCGCCAGCAGCAGATTGGCGGCTTCGATGAGGTTGTCTGCGGTGACCGGCGGCGCCTCGCCAATGCGGCTTTCGGCGAAGCCCAGGCTGATCTGCTGCTTGGCGTCGTCATCGTGGCCGTACTTCACCATCAGGCGTGCGATGGCCAGCCGGGCCTCGACGCGATTGGCATCAGGCGCTTCCAGCGCGCGCGCGAAGCGGTCCATCGCGGCCTTTTCGTCGCCCAGGGTCAACAGCGCGTCGCCGGTGTCGAGCAAAATCGCCGACTGATTCCCGCCCGCGCGCTCGGCGGCCTCGACATAACGCAGGGTCTCGTCGCGCTGGCCAAGCTCGGCGTAGGCATGCGCCATGCGGCCATAAATCAGCGGATCGTCCGGCGAGATCGCCAGCGCGGCGTTCAGCGCGTCGATCGACTGCTGATAGTGCCGCATGTCGTAGAGCGTGTCGGCCAGCGCGAGATGAAGTCCCAGATCGCTGGGAGCGAACTTTAACGCCGCACGATATTCGTCCACGGCGCTACCCAGCAGATGCCGCTGTCGATAGGCCGTCGCCAGCGCAAGATGGGTCGCGCCCGATTCGCCCATCAGCTTTTGCGCCTCTTGCGCCTCGGCCAGCGCCTCCTGACCTTGGCGCAGTTGCAGATCGCTAAACGCCAGCCCGAGATGCGCGATGCCGTTGTTGGGAGCCAGCTTGAGCGCGGTGTGAAAGTCCTGCACCGCGGCCTGCGGGTCCTGCATGTCGTTCAGCGTGTAGCCGCGATTGACGTAGGCTTCCACCATCCTGGGATCGCGCTGGATCGCCCGCGTGTAATCGTCCACAGCCTCGTCGAGCAGTTGCGAATGCTTGTGAACGTGGCCCTCCAGCAGCGGAAAGTTGGGCTCGTTGGGCAGCACCGAGTCGTACTTGTCGGCGACCTCCAACGCGTCGTCGTAACGGCCCAGGTTGTAAAGATCGTAGGCAAGATAGACGGAGGCGTCGCGGTTCCTGGGCAACTGCTGAAGGACCTTGTAGCCCAGCTTGGCCGACTCCGCATAGTTGCCTTGATGCAGCAGGACGCGCTCGCGCTCGGCCATCACCCGAGGATCGTCGCTCACCTTGCCCTGGGCGCGATTCACCCAATCGCTCGCCAGCCTGATCTGCTGCGCCTCGATCGCGGCACTGGCCGCATTGGCGATCACGACCGGATTGTCCGGCGCGCGCTTGTAGGCCTGCTGATACTCTTCGTCGGCGCGCGCGAATTCTCGGGTCTGGGTGTACAGATCGCCCAGCGCCAGATACGGAACGTAGTCGTCGGGATAATCCTTCGCCAGCCGGTTGAAGTATTCAGCGGCCATCTTCGGGTTGTTGTCTTCACGATAGAGATATCCCAGCGCCTCCAGCGCAAAGCGGTTTGTCGGATCTCTACCGAGTACGTCGCCGTAGAGGTGGCGCGAATCGTCCTTGCGGCCTTCTTTCCACAGCAGGTTGGCGTATTGCAACTGAATGTTGAGGTTTTCCGGATCGAGCTTGCGCGCCTCCAGCAGATCGGCTTCGGCGCTCTTGAAATCGTTGTCCGAGCTTTCCAGCGAGGCGCGCACGCGCAGGAACTCAGCCTTCGCCGGGCCCTGCACCTCCAGTTTGTTGATCTCCTGCTCGGCGGTCGCGATCTGCTGATGCGCCGCCTCGTCGTCGCCGCTCTCGCGATACAGCTCGGCGAGGTTCAACCGCAACTGGATGGGATAGAGCTGTCCTTCGGGCACGCCGCCCGCGGGCAACGCCGCAATCGCAGCTTTGTATTCGTTAATGGCGTCGGCCTGCCGGTTCTCTTCCTTGGCCAGCAGGGCGCGGATGGCGTGCAGGCGATAGTGGTTGGGGTCGATCGCCGCAGCGCGGTTCAGATATTCCTGCGCCTGCTCAATATTTCCGACTCGCAGTTGCGACTGCGCCGCGCTGAGCTGATAGCCGATTTCTTTGGGCTTTTCGTTGGCCGCGCGCGTGTAAGAGGCGGCTGCCTGCTCCTTGTCGCCGTCGAGTTCGTAGGTGTAGCCGAGGTCCGCGAGCACCTCCGGCGTCTGCCGTGGTGCGCTCTTCAGCGTTGCGATGGCCGATTTGTAGTCATGCTCTTCGCGGTAGTAATTGGCCGCGGCCTGGAAAATTTCTACGTTGCCCGGCGCATGTTTCTTCGCCAGGTCGAGCATCTGCTTGGCACGGTCCGGCTGTTTCAACTTGAGATAGGCGACCGCCAGCATTAGCTCGGCATGAGCGTTGGGCTGGTGCGACTCGGCCTGTTGCAGCAGGTTGATGCCCCCCTGCGTGTCGCCCGTCCGCAAGTAGAGCTCGCCCGCGATCAGCAGGTCGTTGGTGCGCCCGGGATTGGCCCTGACCACCTGCATCAGCAGCCGCTTGGCATCGTCGGTGCGGCCCATCTTCTCGTAGGTCTGGGCCAGGCCGCTCATGCCGTCGGGATTGCCGGGCGCGGTCTGCAGGCCGTGCTGATAAGCCTCGACCGATTGTGGATAGCGTCCCGCCAGCCGCGAGGTATAACCGAGCAGGAACCACAGCTTGTTATCCTGCGGGGCGGCGTTCACTGCGCGCTGCGCGTAATCGGCGGCCGCGGAAGGATTGCCTTGGCGCAGCGCATTCTCGGCGGCCCGCGTCAGCCGACCGACCTCGATGCTGCTGCCCCAGCCGATGCCGTTCTCGCCGCCGGCCTGGTGCTTGCCCGCAGGCGAGCTGGGAGTGGGCTGGGACTGCCCGTTGATTTCGTATGTCTGCGCGCGGGCCGCAGCCGGGAGCAACAATGCGGCAATAATCAGGGAAACAGTTTTTGCTATCACGGAAACGACCCACCGACCACGCCAGAAGTGTCGTGGAACTCGGCTTGTAAGCTGAATTCCTTTTCGTCGGATGCGAATTCCCGCGCATAGGCTGTTCGGCAGCTTCGGACAACAGCTACTCTGCCCGCCAAAGTGGCATTCCAGTTCACACTTTGGCTAGGCACCGTCTCATGCGTTTTGCCGGAACGCGCGCCACCAATGGTCAGGCTTTGCCTACGATGCATGACATCAACGGCCACATTCCCGATTGCCTCGCGCGGCGCGCCAGAATAAAATCATGCAGCACTTATCCGCACCCTTCGAGGCTGCTTGAAGAACATCGTCGCCATTTATCCCGGATCGTTCGATCCCGTCACCAACGGCCATCTCGACCTGATTCATCGTGGCAGCAAGCTCTTTGACAAACTTATCGTCGCCATCGCCCGCAATCTCGACAAGACCGCGACACTCTTCTCCATGGAGGAGCGCAAGCAGATGCTGCAGGCGATGACTTCGGAGCTGGACAACGTCACCGTCGATACCTTCGAGGGCCTGCTGGTGTCGTATTGCATCCAGCAAAACGCCAACGCCGTGTTGCGCGGCATCCGCGCCATCAGCGACTATGAATTTGAATTGCAGATGGCGCTCATGAATCGCAAAATGGAGCCGCGCGTGGAGACCGTCTTCATGATGCCGGCGGAACAGTATTCCTATCTCAGCTCGCGCATTGTGCGCGAAATCGCCAAGCTCGGCGGCCCTCTGAACGGACTTGTACCTAAAATGGTGGAAGAACGGGTACGCGAGAGGGTCGCACAACGATATATTTCCGCGACCGGAAAACATCTTTTATGAAGGGCGAAACCATGACTGCTGCCGGAACCCAGCTCTCATCGTTCCTCACTAATCGCATTCAGCGCATCGAAGTGTCGGCCACCATGGCCGTGGCCGGCGAGGCCGAGAAGCTGCGCGCCAAGGGTGCAGACCTGGTCGATCTGGGCGCAGGTGAGCCACACTTCAATACCCCGCCGCAGATCAAAGCCGCGGCCATTGCCGCCATCGAAACGAACTTCACCCGCTACACCGCCGTCAGCGGCACAGCGGAGCTGCGCGATGCCATCGTCATGCGCCACGCCGCGGACTTCGGCTCCGACTACAAGCGCGAGGATTGTATTGCCTCGGTGGGCGGCAAACATGCGCTCTTCAACGCGATTCAAGTGCTGGTCGATCACGGCGACGAAGTCATCCTGCCGGTGCCCTACTGGGTCTCGTTCAAGGACATCGTGCGCTATGCCGGCGGCGAGCCGGTGTACGTCCCAACCGACGAGCGTCATGATTTCGCGCTGACCGCCGACATGGTCGAGCACGCGATCACCCCGCGCACCAAGGTCATCATCCTGAACTCGCCCAGCAATCCCTCAGGCGCGGTGATGGACCCCGACGACATGGCAGCCGTGCTGCGCCTGGCGCACGATCGCGGCATCTATGTCGTCTCCGACGAATGCTACGTCTACCTCAATCACACCGGGCACAGGTTCTCGGCCGGGTGCGTGCACGAGGTGAAGGAGCGGCTGATCATCATCGGCTCGCTCTCGAAGACTTATGCCATGACGGGATGGCGCCTGGGCTATGCGCTGGGACCGGCGCCGATTGTCGCCGCCATGAACAAGCTGCAAAGCCAGAGCACGTCGAATCCGACATCGATTGTGCAGAAGGCCGCCGTCGCGGCGCTGACCGGTCCGCAGGATTGCGTACGCGAGATGCTGGCGCAGTACATCGTGCTGCGCGATAAAGTCGTTGCCGGGCTGCGAGCGATTCCGGGGATCACCTGCGCGGCTCCCAATGGCGCGTTCTATGCGTATCCCAATGTCAGTCATTATTTCGATCGTGGCGGGATGGAGTCGGCGTCGGATGTAGGGCGCCGCCTGCTGCACGAGGCCCATGTTGTGGTCGTGCCGGGCGAGGGCTTCGGGACGCAGGACCACGTGCGGATTTCCTACGCCACCTCTCCAGAGAACCTGGACCGTGGCCTGGAGCGGATGCGGGAGTTCTTCGCGGGTGTGTAGGAGGCGAACAGACGGCATACGCAATCGCCTGATATTTTCCGGGCCCCGGGAGGCTAACGAAATCCTGAGTTTAGTTTTCAACTCATCAAAGAACGGAGCGCCGCGTGCCAAACTCAACTGTGTTGGCGGTTGTTATTTCTTCTCCCACCCAGCAACAAGGCGTTTCAGCTGGTAGCAGTGTCCAACTAACGGGGTATATCACCTTTTCCACGGGGATCTCGCCGGGGACGGGCCACCCGCTCAAGGGCAAGCAAAGCAGTCCGTCGCTCCCCCCACAGGTTCCCTCAGCAACTTATCTGATTGACGGGGAACCAGCCGGAAACATCGTCATCACCTCCGTCGGTGAGAGCGTGCCCGGGCTGCCCGAAGTGGACCAGGCGACGTTCAGTCAGTCAATCCCGCTGTGTGGATCGAACGGAAGCCACACCATCACGGTGAAAGCTACCGACGGTTCCGGCGCAGCCGTGACCGCATCCGTAACGGTGCTGATCAGCAATTCCTTTCAGAGAATTTCATTTGACGCGAAATACTGGAATTTCTGGTCCACCCCCGCCTTCATATCCGCCAACGAGTCGGCGTTTACCGCAACAGCCTTAGGATGGCCCGATCGATACACATCGCAAATCATTTCCGACTTTGGCTTTTCGATCTTTCCTCTTTCAGCAGGCAAGAGCTGCGACGGAAAGAAGCTGGATTGCATACTCGACCCTGGTTCGAACGGGAGCGCTCACACCCCCACGCCCTTTGGCGAGGGTGTTGTGTTAGGCGCTGATTTCATCTTGAGCTCCCAGGACGCAGGGCTGTTCTACTGGTACCTTCTCACCATGCATGAAACCGTGAACCAGTTTACGGGCGCAATCGCGTCGGGCTGGATATGGGCGAACGGTTCTCCTGTCCTGGGCGGGGGAATACGCTCACCTTTTCCAAACATCTGTGACATTGTCGTGAGCGGGGAAATTGGAAACAGCACACTATCTCAGGAGCAATATAACCGGATGATTTCGAGCGGCCCCATCGGTAAGGTCAATCCCGCCAACCTCCTGATTTACATCAGGCCCGATGCAGCGCTTTTCCTCTACATTCAGCAACAATACGGCTGGGCGCCCTATCGCAAGTTGTTTGCCCTGGTGAAGGGCATACCGAATTTCAGTTGGGGGATGTATCCCGACGTAGCCGGCCCCGGTGGCAATCCGGAAAGGACGGCCGTGACCTGCGCTTTGCTGGCAAAGTACTGCGGCCTGGCAAGCAATGATCTCAGCCTCCTCAATCTGTTCAACCAGGTAGCGAATGACCTGTCTCAGACGACCATAACTCAGGCGCAGTACGAGGCAGCGCAAGCTCAGATCCCTGTGCTGGAAGCGCAGAGCACAGCATAGGGTTCTGGCGCCAGTCGAACACTTGCTTCCCGCCCGGCTCGCTGGCGCAACCTTACGCGAGCCTACAGGGGACAAACTCATCCTAGGGAGGAAAGTGACTGCGTGCGCAGTATGGGTGCGGGACGGTTCGCATATCGGCAAGCGGCATATTAGTGCCATCAATTTGTAGCTAGTTAGTGGTACACGTTCCCAATTATTGGCGACCCAGGATACGTCGGATCGCCCAGATGGGCAGCAAACGCCAGCAACAGCTAATTCCCAATTTGGGAATGACTTACGGGCGATCACGGCGTGCCCGGTACTCGCCATGGAAGCGCGAAAAACATGGAATCGGAGGATACAAAGCCTCCGGGCTCTCCGGGCGTAGCCTGCCCTGAGCATAGTCGAAAGGATGGTGAACTTCCGGCCTCTCCTGCCATAATCGACCATTCATGTCGAAACTCTACCCATTCCTCATGATCCCCATCTTCGACGAGCGGCTCTGGGGCGTGCGCGATCTGCGGCCGGTCTATACCAAGGTGGTCAATGAGCCGATCGGCGAAAGCTGGCTGACGTGGGAGGACAATCGCGTCGCCAACGGCCCGCTTGCCGGCCAATCGCTCGCCGATCTGGCGAAGGAGTTTCGCCGCGATCTGGTTGGCCAGCTGACGTGCTACGAAGACCGCTTTCCGCTGCTGGTGAAGTTTCTCTTCCCCGCCGACAAGCTTTCGGTGCAGGTGCATCCCGACGACGAACAGGCGCGCCGGAGTGGCCAGCCCTGCGGCAAGACCGAGTGTTGGTACGTTCTACGGGCCGAGCCGGGGGCGCAGGTTGCGCTCGGGCTGAAACTGGGCGTCACACTGCAGAAGTTTCGTGAGGCAATCGAACAGACCCGTGCGGAAGAGCTGCTGAACTGGGTCGACGTCTTCGCCGGGGACATGATCTACGTCGCCGCGGGGACGGTGCACACGATCGGCGGCGGCATGGTGCTGGTGGAGACGCAGCAGACCTCTGACATCACCTATCGCCTGTACGACTATGGCCGTGGGCGCGAGCTGCACATCGAGGATGGCCTGGCCGCCACCAAGCTGCACACAAATGCGGGGAAAGTCGTGCGCAGCACTCCGGGCAAGTTCTACGACGTGCTAGTCACCTCGCCATACTTCCAGGTAGAGAAGATCAAGGTTGCTGGCCCGCTTCAGACGGAGGCTAGGGCCGACTCGCCGCACGTCCTGGTCGCGATGAGCGGGGCGGGCATCGTCGAATCGCAGGGCATGGAGCCGATCACCTTCGCGACAGGAGACGCTCTCGTCGTGCCGGCCTGCGTCGGCGAATACACCGTGCGTCCGCAGTGGGAGCTGGAGTTGGTGCGCATGTCGCTGCCGGCGGGCAATGTCCCCGAACCCGAGACCACGCTGCCGCAATCGCTCAGTGCGCGTCACGCACCCTGAGCCACCCGAAAGATGAATCGCCATTGACGCCTCTATTGTGACGCCCGGCGTCGTTCTTCAGTAGAATCGAAAATTCAAATACTCTGTGCCTCCGTGCCTCCGTGGTGAAACCACTCGGCGCGAACAAGAAGGATCATATTGGCCAATAACTTCTACCCCGTCATCCTCGCCGGCGGGCGCGGCACGCGCTTCTGGCCGCTGAGCCGCAAGCGCCGCGCCAAGCAACTGCTACCGCTCAACAGCAAGAAGTCTATGATCCAGGAAACCGTCGAGCGCCTGCTGCCGCTGGCCAAGCCGAAGCAGTTCTGGATCATCACCAACGACGATCTGCGCGGGCCGATCGTTCATCAATTGAAGAAGCTGAGCAAGCGGCAGATTGTCGCCGAACCGGTAGGCCGCAACACCGCTCCTGCGATCGGCCTGGCTGCATTTCTGCTGGAGAAACGCAATCCCCGCGCAGTGATCGGCCTGTTTCCCTCCGACCACGTCATCGCCGACGAGAAGGCGTTTCGCAACGACATTCGCCGCGCGGCGGAGATCGCGGCCGCGGGCGCGAACATTGTCGTCATCGGTATCAAGCCCACGCGCCCGGAAACCGGCTACGGCTACATTGAAGTGCGCGCTAAGAGCCAAGAGCCGAAAGGCAAGAGCCAAAAACCCGATGCCGAAGCGGCGCCAGGTGCTGTTCCTGTGCGCCGCTTCACCGAGAAGCCGACTGCCGACCTGGCCGAGCAATTCGTGCGCGCGGGAAATTTCTTCTGGAACAGCGGCATGTTCGTCTGGAGCGCGAGCACGCTGGCCGGCGCATTGCGCGAGCATCTGCCCATGACCGCGCCGCTGCTGGAGGAGATTGCCGCCAGCTTCGGCACGCGCAAGTTCGAGAAGACCTTCGCCAGGCTCTATCCCAAATGCGAGAACATCAGCGTAGACTATGCCGTGCTGGAGCCGCGCTCGGCCAAAGGCGAGGACCGCTCGGGAATTTACTGCATCCCGGCAAGCTTTGGCTGGAACGACCTCGGCTCGTGGGCGGCGCTCTACGAGCACCGCAATTGCCCACCCCCACAAGCGCGACGACAGCGCTTGTCGGGGACCCCGGATTCCGGCAACAAAGCCGGCGCCAACGTCATCGTAGCCGATGAGAGTTTCACGCTGAATGCGGAAGGCAACTTCATTCATTCGGAAGGGAAGTTCGTGGCAGCGGTGGGGGTTCGCAATCTGGTCGTGGTTGAAACCGACGATGCGTTGCTGATCACCACGCGTGAACACTCGCAGGAGGTGGGCAAGGTGGTGAAGCACCTTGACGAGAGAAAGATGAAACGGCTGGTGTGAAAAGCAGTAATCAGCGACTAGCAATCAACAATCAGCCCGCACGCAGCCGGAAACGCGTTTAGGAATACAAGCCTTTGTATAAAGGCGTCATCCTGAGCAGAGGCGCTCTTGTTTTGCGCGCCGGAGTCGAAGGACCTGCTTTACGCTTGCACAGAAGGGTGCTTTCGGGCAGACAGCAGGTCCCGACTGCGCGCCCGCCCCGACTCGCAAAATGCGCGAGTCGGGGAGAAACAAGCGAGCGCTCCGCTCGGGATGACACGATAAGAAAGTTTGCGTTCGGTGTGGCTAAGACCGCGCCCTTGGGTAAGAAGGGCATTTGATTGCACCGCTGAAGCGGTGCTCCACCCGGCTTCGCGGGAAAACAAACACTGATGACCACCCCAATCAAGTTCGGCACCGACGGCTGGCGCGGCATCATTGCTGACGACTTCACCTTCGACAACGTGCGCCGCGTGGGCAATGCCATGGCGCACTACGTCCACCAGCATGAGGACACAAGCAAGGGCCTGGTCGTCGGCTACGACACGCGCTTCGCCTCCCAGCAGGCGGCGGAGATCATCTCCGAAGTGCTCGCGGCGGCCGGCATCGCGGTTCGCCTCTCCCACGACTACACGCCTACTCCCGCGCTGTCGTATGCGGTGAAGAACCTTGGCACGGCGGGCGGCGTGATGATCACCTCCAGCCACAATCCCTTCAACTGGAACGGCGTGAAGTACAAGGCCAGCTACGGCGGCTCGGGCACGCCGGCGATCATCAAGAGCATCGAGGGCGCACTCGATTCGCCGCCGGTCGAGCGCGCCGGCGGCAGCGTCGCCCTCGCCGACTTCAAGACGCCATACATTGCGGCCATCAAGAAGTTCGTGGACCTCAACGCCATCCAGAAAGCCAACTTCAAGTTCGCCATCGACGTGATGTACGGCGCGGGACGCGGCGTGCTGAAGGGCATCTTCACCGAACACGGCATCAACCACTTCGAAATTCGCGGCGAGCTCAACCCGCTGTTTCCCGGCATCAACCCCGAGCCGATCGAGCCGCACATTGCGGAGCTACAGAAGGCCGTAGTTCACTCGCACGCGCAGGCCGGGATGGCGACGGACGGCGACGCCGACCGCATCGGCGCAGTGGCCGAAGACGGCGGCTTCGTCGATTCGCACAAATGCTTCTCGGTGATCCTGCAATGGCTGCTGGAGCGCAAGCAGTGGCCGGGCGAGGTAGTCCGCGCGTTTAATACCACGCGCATGCTCGACCGCATCGCCGCGAAGTACGGACGCAGGCTGCACGAGTGCGGCATCGGCTTCAAGTACATCTGCGACCTGATGCTCACGCGCGACATCCTCATCGGCGGCGAGGAGTCGGGCGGCATCGGCATCACGCGCCACCTGCCGGAGCGCGACGGCATCCTGAATTCGCTGCTGCTGGCTAACATCATGGCCGACGAAGGTAAGCCGCTGGGCGAGCTGGTGCGCGACCTCCAGCACGAGTACGGCGAGCACCACTACGGGCGCATCGACCTACACCTCACCAACGAAGTAAAGGACGAAGCCATGCGGCGCGCGCAGGCCAGGCCGGAGCGCATCGGCAGCTTCGCCGTGCAGAAAATTGAGACGCTGGATGGCGTGAAGTTCTTTCTCGACGCGCCGACCTGCGACCACGGCGCCGATGCGTGGGTGCTGGTGCGTGCCTCGGGCACCGAGCCGCTGCTGCGCATCTATTGCGAAGCCGCTTCGCCGGAGCTGATCTCACAGATCTTGAAGGAAACCGAGGCATTCGTGCAGACGGAGCCGGGGTCCCCGACGCGCCCGACGTTGACGCGACGGGGTGGGGGAAGCGAAGCGCCGATGACGGCCCCGGCCGGCGCAGGGGCACAGTAGTTGTGAGAACACATTAGGCCGGCGATTGGCTTCTACCAGACGGTTAGCTTCACCTCGTCGAACCACTCGTGGTAGCCTTCGCCGGTCGCGTTCACATCGAGCTGATACTGCACACCGAGGTTGTCACCCCAGTTCAGGTCCTTGGCGGAATACGTCTGGTTCACCGGATGCGGTATGCCGTCAATCACCAGCGTCACGTAGTGATAGGTCCGGGTGGTGTGGTTGGTAGTGACATACCACTGAATGTGATGCCAGGTGTTGGCAGGAAAGCCGTGGCAGGCAAGGGTGGTGTGGATCCAATGCCCGTCCAGCTCGTCCCACACGTCCCACACGCCGGCGGCAATGTCGCATTGGCTGCCGATCATGTAGTTGTAGCCGCCGACGAACTGGAACGAGTCATACTCCAGCGCCTGCGCGGCGGAGGCGGCGTTACTGTCGACCTGGACGTAGAAATCCCACAACAGGTTGGTGATGTTGTCCTTCTCGCCCAGCTTCTCGTAGAACAGCGCATTCGACCACACGCCCGAGTTGTAGATTTCCGTGCTGGCGCCGGAGAGCGAGGGCTGCGACTGGAACTGCGCCATCCAGTACGTCCCGTTGCCGCTGCCGCCGGAACAACTGGGCGAGTTGCAGGACTGCCAGCCCGCCATCTGCTCGATCTGGTTGTAAACGGTGGCGCCGGGGGGCGGCAGGGGCAAGCCATTCAGGGATTGTGCAAGAGCGCTGGATGCCGTCAGGCAGACGGCGAGAATCAGAACTTGCTTCATGAAGTTGGTCCTCAGGGATAGAACCGGGCGGGCCGAAAGCGAAGTTAGCTGGAAGCCACACCCGCCGCGCCTAAGCGTGAACGGTACAGGAGGAAGTCACAATAGGAGCAAACGCTTAGCCCGGCCTGCAAAATGCCCATAGCAGGACTAGGTGTGGAGGAGTGCTGCCGCTTTGCCGCCCTGTGTCTCATGCGAGTGCGGCCGGTTTTGCTGCGTCGCCAGGGGGCAGCATTTCGCAAAAGACCCGGCCTTCCTCGATGCGCGGGCCCAGGTCCGCCCGCCGGAGAAGTCTCTAATTCTATTGCCTAGTCGAGGAGAATCAGGTAAAACTCGACCGTAATGTCCTGAGCAGATAGGTCCACTTGCCATGGCCGAGCAGCGCATATTGGTTGTGGATGACGAGACGCCGGTTCGGGATACCGTCTGTTCCATCCTTGTGCAAGCCGGCTACGAATGCCTTCCGGTGAACTCGGGTCGCGATGCGCTGGCCGTGGTGCGCGGCAACGAGAACATCTCCATCGTACTTTCCGATTTGATCATGGAGGGCATGGACGGCCTGACGCTGGTTGCTCTGATGAAGCAGGAGCACCCGGAAATTCCCGTGGTGATGGTGACCGCCGTGCACGACATCTCGGTCGCGCTGGCCGCGATCCGCAATGGCGCTTACGACTACCTCCTGAAGCCCTTCGAAAAGGAGCAGCTGCTGGCGATGGTGAGACGGGCGCTGGAGACGCGGCGGCTGCGCCTGGAAAACCGCGCCTATCAAACCAAACTGGAATCTCTGGTCTCGGCGCGTACCGAAATGCTACGCAAGGCGCTGGCCGATCTGGAACGCTCCTACGACATCACGCTGGAAGCCCTGGGCGACGCGCTGGACCTGAAAGATGCCGAAACCGAGGGCCACTCCAAGCGCGTCACGGCCTTTACCATCGCCATCGCACGTGCGATGGATCTGCCGCAGGACCGGGTGCGCATCATCGCGCGCGGCGCATTCCTGCACGACGTCGGCAAGATGGCCATTCCAGACGCGATCCTGCGCAAGCCCGGGCGGCTCAGTTCCGAGGAGCAGGCGACCATGCGCGAGCACGCCTATCTGGGCTATCAGATCCTGCGCAAAATTCCTTTTCTGCACGAAGCCGCCGACATCGTGTACTCGCACCAGGAGCGCTATGACGGCAGCGGCTATCCGCGCGGCTTGAAGGGCGATCAGATCCCGCTGGGGGCGCGCATATTCGCCATCGCCGACACCTTCGACGCCATGACTTCCGACCGGCCTTATCGCGCCGCACAATCGATCGCTTCCGGCCGGCGTGAGATCGAGCGTAATTCCGGCAAGCAGTTCGATCCTGAGCTTGTGAAGGTCTTTCTCTCGCTCCCGGAACGCATTTGGCTCGAGCTGCGGACGGAAATCGAGAACCAGAGCGCGAACCGGCGATACCGAAGGGCACGTCATGCGCGCCATTGAGCGATCAGGCCAGCTCTATCGCGCTCTGCAATCGACTGGTTCGGCGGCGCCCCCTCATCGCACCTTCGCGTACAGCACCTGGTCCAGAATCACGCCGTTCTTGATGGCGCTGCGCCGCAGAATTCCCTCGCGCTGGAATCCGGCCTTCTCCAGCACGCGCATCGATGCCAGGTTGTGGTCGAAGGCCATGGCGAAGATGCGAACAACCTTGTAATGATCAAAGGCCCAGTCGGAGGTCGCGCGAACCGCACGCGTAGTATAACCGCGTCCCCAGAACGGCTCGCCCAGCCAGTAGCCCATCTCCATCGTCAGGCGGCCAACGTCCGCGCCAAGTTTGAAGCCGATGCCGCCTATGGCCTCGCCGCCAAACTCTACGGCGAACGACATGGGAACATCGGAGGAGCGCACGTAATTGAGGTACTCGATGCCTTCGCGCCGCGTGTACGGATGGGGAAACTGGTCGCGCAGGTTGGCGGCGATCTTGGGATTATTGGCATAGCGCAGCAAGCACTCGAGGTCCTCCCTGCGCCAGTTGCGAATCCGCAGATCGCCAAGATCCAGCAGCATGAAGGGATATTGCGGCAGCGGGTGCGCGGTCGGCAAGTGGCATGTGTGCCGGGCACATCCTGATGCTGCTCGTACGCTGGTCGCGGAACCTCGTCTTGCCACTGCAATGCTACCGGCTCATTGAGTGGCTGGCGCGAATTCCACCCCACTCCAATAGAATCCAAGAGTCCGCGGGTCGTTGACGACGCGAGCTGTCGGGTCAACGTCGATGACAAGTTGATTCTCCCTCCCAGCCATGAACAGCGAGCGATCAACGACAAAGACAGTTTGGAATGCTCCGCTCGCAATCGTTACCAGGGAGTGCCCATTGAGGGTAATGTGGGCAGGATGTCCCGGAATTGCGGTTCCCAGCACCTTAACCCGAACTTCGGAAGCGTCGGTAAAGTCGTGCGCCAGCCGGAAGTAAATGGTGGCCCGGCGCGACGACCATGACTGCCCATTTTCGTTTCCGTAAAAACCAGTCTGTAGCGTCGCCAAGTCATCCGGTCTGGCAGCAAAAGGTAGCTTTAAGAAAGGATAAGGCATCCATATAAGCCGAAGTTGTGCATCGTTCATCAGCACGCGGCAAGGAACTTTGCAATCTATCGGGGTGCGTGTCAGGACAAGGTTGGTAAGTCCATCCATGCTCCGGCAAACATTGTCGTGTCCGAACTGGAAGGCCCACGCATAATCGACGCAAAATGGGCGATGCTCACGCTCCATGCGGTTGACTATGCCCGCGATTTCAGTCCAGTCTTCCGCCGGAAAAGTGAAATGTACTGGACCGGCATTGGCAGGAATACTGGCGTAAAGACGATCGGTTATCGGGTCGCCCGTGGAACCATTCGTAAATGCGGATTTACCGGCCAACATGGATAGAGGAGCCAGGGCGCAAAGCGCCAACGCAAGAGCTGGACGTGCTGTCAATTTAAGTCCATCCAGAATCAGGGCGGCGATCAGCAGCAGCGCTAATAATTGAACGCTATAGATAAAATAGCCGTTAAAATTCACCATTGGGCCGCCCATCTTCAGCGCCCAGACATAAAACAGAACTAAAACGACCGCAATTTCTACGACCATCCATTTAAAGAAAGGCGGGATCGTACTCTTGCCGCGCACATAGAGACCGACCAGCAACAGTAACATCAAGCAGCTAAGCAACCAGTAAGCCGCAACGCACGGCCTCGAGACACCCGCCAAAAGCAGGTGGCTTGGACTGGCTTGAAATAGTATCTGGGTATCCGGCACAAAATCCAGAAAGCTAACCTCATACTTCAACGCCATGCCGGGACTGTGTTGAATACCTCGATGCCGCGACATATAGTTA
>Ga0335073_10004110_pt1 | contig 20350 bp, 17 predicted proteins | sample Lox_Sample_22_FD_207093 | JGI IMG/M metagenome (GOLD analysis project Ga0335073, IMG submission 207093) | Soil microbial communities from Loxahatchee National Wildlife Refuge, Florida, United States - Lox_Sample_2.2 | ecosystem: Environmental > Terrestrial > Soil > Wetlands | place: USA...
ATCGTATAAAGATAACGATCTAATTTCGAAGCTTGATCTTGCGCAATGTCACGTTGCCAAGCCGATTGCATCCCTGGTTTTAGAAGAGATCGATTATGCAAGTTACCGTTCACCACCTCGACAACACCCGATTTGAGGCCCAGACTCGAGGCCACCGCGTGGTGTCCGATCAGCCGCCTGTCAACGGTGGCGCCGATGCCGGCATGACTCCGCCCGAGCTCCTGCTCGCCAGCCTGGCCACCTGCGCCGGATATTATGCGGTTGAATACCTGAAGGCCCGATCCATCCCGTCAACCGGCCTCGAAATCACGGTGTCAGCCGAGAAAGCCACCCAACCCGCCCGCTTGGGTTCGTTTCGCATTGAAGTCACCATGCCAGGCCTGGACGATCGCCACGAGGAGGGAATCCTCCGGGCCGTCCACAAGTGCCTGATTCACAACACGCTGGTCGTTCCACCGAGCATCGACATCGCCTTCCGCAAACCGGTCGCCGCGTAGCACGCTACAATCGTCGTTTGGATTACCAGGGTTTGGATCAGCTTGGCGAAGCGCGGTTGGCGCGGGCACTGCTCGCGGGCGAGGCCGGAGCCTTCGAGCAGTTTGTCGAACACTTCCGCTCCAAAATTTTTCACTACAGTTGGCTGATGTGCGGCCATAAACAGGACGCCGAAGACGTCGCACAGGAAACGCTCCTCAAGGTCTTCGACAGCTTCGCCACCTTGCGCGATCCCGAACGCGTCCGCGCCTGGGTGTTTCGAATCGCCAGGAATGCCTGCCTGATGCAACGCCGCCGCAGCGTCTTTGCGCCCCCGCGCGAGTTGTCGCTGGAAGAACTCCTGCCTGGCGAGGCAGCCGTCGGAGAAACCGAACCCGTCGACGTCAAGCTGCTCGATTCCGAACTGCGCGCGGTCCTCGACCGCGTCATTCTGGAATTGCCGCAGTCTTACCGCGGCGTCGTTCTCCTGCGCGACCTCGAAGAGCTATCCACCGATGAGACCGCCGAAATCCTCGGCTTGACCCCGGACGTCGTCAAGCAGCGCCTCCACCGCGGGCGGGCAGCCATGCGCCAGAAGCTCGATTGCTACGTCCACAATCATTGCCTCGAGGAGCAGCCCCGGCCCGATCCGCGTCCGCTGAGCCCGGACGAGCGGGAGCGCCTCCTGCAAGCCTGGAACGGCCAGCACGCGCTGTGACCTCGGTCACTGAAGCCCCGTAGACGCAGACGTAACCTCGAATCAGAGGTGATTTCCAGTGTCCGCCGCAGTCCTCCAGCCGGCTCCTCCGAAACTCAGGAAAAAACTCCAGCAGCGCGCGGCCCGGGATCATTCCCAGCTTTTCCGGCGAGTCGTTCAACTGACTTTTCTGGCGCTGAATGTCTGGATCGGAGTCCAGTTTTACCTGTTTGTCCGGTATTACGAAACCGGCGGCGCAACCTTGTGGACCGGCCGCCCGCCCGGGGTCGAAGGCTGGCTGCCGATTGCTTCGCTCATGAACCTCAAGGTTCTGCTCGCCACCGGAGCCGTGCCGCATCTTCATCCCGCCGGGCTCTTTCTGTTGTTTGCGTTCCTGGGGATGTCGTGGCTCTTCCGCAAGAGTTTCTGTTCGTGGCTCTGCCCCGTGGGGACGCTTTCCGAAGCGTTATGGAAACTGGGCCGTTCCACGTTCCACCGCAACTTCCGCCTGCCGCGCCCAATCGATATCGCGCTGCGCGGAGTGAAGTACATCCTCCTCGGGCTGTTTCTTTACGCCGTCGGATCCATGTCCGTTTCGGCGATCCGCGCTTTCCTGGAAGGTCCGTACGGCATCGTCGACGACGTGAAGATGCTGAATTTCTTCCGCTTCCTCAGCCTCAGCGGCGGAATCATTCTGGCGATTCTGATTCTGGCGTCGGTTCTGGTGCAGAATTTCTGGTGCCGCTATCTTTGCCCCTACGGAGCTTTCCTGGGGCTCGCCGCGCTCGCCAGTCCGCTGCGCATCCGGCGCGATCCCTCGCTCTGCATCGATTGCGGCAAGTGCGCCAAGGCTTGTCCGTCCGCGCTGCCCGTCGATAAGTTGATCACCATCCGGTCGTCGGAGTGCACCGGTTGCCTCGAGTGTGTCGCCGATTGTCCCGCTGCCGGCGCGCTCATGATGTCCGCGCCTCGCCGCGTTCGAGTTCCGGCGTGGGCGATCGCCGCCGGCATCGCGATCATTTTTCTCGGCCTCACCGGCTATGCGCGCCTGTCCGGCCACTGGCGCACCGATCTGCCAACCGTGGTCTATCAGCAATTGATCCCGCACGCCAACGAATTCGAACACCCATAGCTGGAATCGTCCAGTTTCGCCGGCGACCGTCAGGTCTTTTATCCGTGTGAATCCCTGGCCAAATCAAAAAGCGGCCAAAACCCAGGAAGCGATCTCACCGGATCGTGCGGATGCGTTTGATTTTTGGCCACGGCTGGAACACGAATGCTACAAATCCAGCGTCTCCAAAATCCCCGCCAGATCCGTCTCGCGCACTTCGACCGGTCCCCTCAGGTTCGCCGGCTCTCGCTCATCGAACGCCTGGAACAAGGCCATTTTGGCGACGGCGTAGCGCTCCGTCGCCGACAACCGCCGTGCCTGTGCCTTCTCCCAGGCGCCGATCGCATCCTCGCTCACAACCACCGACACCGCGCTCCAGTCCTTGCGGTCGACGGATACCTCAAAGACGAATTCCGTGCCCGATTTTCCATCCGCGTGCAACGGTCGATGCCCCTCGTAGTAATACTGATAAACGTATCCGGTTTGCGCGGAATACGTCTTCACCCGGCGTACCGGCGGCGCACCCGTCAGGGGTACTGGCTTTTTCTGAAACAGGTCGAAAAACCGCATGCTACTATCCGTTACTATCCCCTCCAAAATGGTCCGGCGAGGCTATTGACAAGAGTATCAGCCCGGAGCACACTGAAGGTGGAATCAGCACCGGTGAGTTGATTTCGAGCTGTTTGGGCCGGTCATGTACGACCGGTTGGAGGTGTTGCAAATAGAACCGGGCCACGATGAGGGCGGCCTCATCTGCGGCGTGTGGATAAGGTAGTACGCGGGAACCGAAAAGCCGGAAATAAACCTCGCCCACCTGAAATGTGGGTTGCGCGTGAAGCGCTAGAATGATGGCTGCAATCGGAACTTGCGAGTCCACACCCGGACAGATGGCCGCCCTGGTCTTTTTAGAAGCACTCCCCACCAATTCCGCCTTCCGTATCCGAATTTGTTATTCCCTTTTCATGGACCTTGATCCCCTGTGGTGTAAACTGAGATTTTGCCAACCTCAGCTATGACATCGGCTCTCCCCCGGGAAATCATCTCGGCTCACAGTCCCGATTCCGACGATGCCTTCATGTTCTATGGGCTCGCAACCAAAAAGGTGCGATCGCCGCGAGTCACATTCAAGCACGTCCTGGAGGATATCGAGACCCTCAATCGCAAAGCCATAGAGGGCCTCTACGAGCTCAGCGCGATTTCCTACCACGCCTATCCCTACATCGCCGATAAATACGTCCTCATGTCCAGCGGTTCGAGTATCGGAGACGGGTACGGCCCCATGATCATCTCCAACCGGCCGATGGAACCGGAGGAGATCAAAGGCAAGCGCATCGCTGTCCCCGGCACCCTCACGACTGCCTACCTGGCCTGCCGCCTCTTCCAACCCGATTTCCAGCCCGTAGTCACCCCCTTCGATAAAATCACCGATGCTGTCCGCGAACGCACCGTCGACCTCGGCCTGATTATTCACGAAGCCCAGTTGACGTACGACCGCGAAGGCTTTCACCGTATCATCGACCTCGGCCGCTGGTTCAAATCCACCTTCGAGCTGCCCCTGCCGCTCGGCGGAAACGTTCTGCTTCGGTCACTGGATCGCGAAATTCAGAGTGAATGCTGCCGCCTGATGCGCGAGAGTATCCAATATGCCCTCGACAATCATGCCGAAGCCTTAACATATGCTTTACAATTCGCCCGCGACATGGAACCCCGCCTGGCCGAAAAGTTCGTCGGCATGTACGTCAACCACTACACCCTCGACGCCGGCGAAGTAATCCCCCGCGCCGCCCAAAAGCTCCTCGACCTCGGCCACGAAGCCGGCCTCATCTCCAAACGCGTCGAAGTGGAATTCGTTAAGTAACTCACCCCAGAAGCGCAACCGTAAGCGAGCGGACACTCCGATATCCTGAAGTTTCATGCCCCCCGGCTCCTTCCTCTATTGCGACGTCAGTCTGCCGGTCCCGCTCGACCAGCCCTTTACCTACTCCCTCCCCGCAACCCTCCGTCATCGCGTCCGTCCCGGATGCCGCATTCTCGTTCCGTTCGGCCCCCGCAAACTCACCGGCCTCATCCTCCGCTGCCACGATGAGAAGCCCTCGGTCGCCGCCCGCGAAGCTCTCCGCCTGCTCGATTCCGAACCCGTCCTCGGCGACGAACTCATCGCCCTCGGCCGCTGGATCGCCGCTTACTACTGCGCGCCGCTCGGCGAAGTCCTACGCGGCATGTTGCCTCTCGCCGCCGAAATCCGCCGTGGAAAAATCTGGTCGCTCACCGATTCCGGCCGCGACGCCGCCCGCCAGCTTCTCCTCGATTCCTCCCCCGACGACCCGGTGGCGCAGGTCCTCCGCCTGCTCGATCGCCGGCCGCTCTCCGCTGCCTATCTGGCCAGAACCCTGCCCCTCGCCGATAAAGCCATCCGCTCGCTCGAACGAAAAGGCTTCATCGTGGCCGAACAGGTGCAAACCGAACGCGACCCCTTGCGCGCGCCATCCGACCGCCTTCGCGTCGAACTTGCGGATTCCGCCAGGCGGCAAAATGCGCCCGGCAGTCCCACTCCCAAACTCAACAAGCCCGAGCGCGAACTTCTCGCATTCCTCGAGCTCCACCCCGGTTCGCACAACCTCAAGGATCTCGAGTCCCTTGTCAAGAGCGCGAGCCTGGCCGCCCGTTCCCTGGCCCGCAAGAAATTCGTCTCTCTCGCTGCTGAAACCGTCCCCATCGCCGCCGGACCCCTGCGCGCCCGCCACACCCTCAATCCCGCTCAGCAGGCCGCCGCCGATCAGATTCATGCAGCGCTCCAGACCCGTGAATTCCACACCTTCCTGCTGCATGGCGTAACCGGCAGTGGCAAGACCGAGGTCTATCTCACCGCCATCGACGCCGCCCTCGCCGATGGCCGCGGCGCCCTGCTGCTGGTCCCCGAAATCGCCCTCACGCCCGCCGTCGCCGGCCAGTTCTTCACCCGCTTCGGCGATCGTGTCGCCATCCTGCACAGCGCCTTCACCGACGTTGAACGCTCCGAGCAGTGGCGCCGCATCCGCTCCGGCTCCGCCTCGGTGGTCGTCGGAACGCGCAGCGGTGTCTTCGCTCCCGTGCGCAATCTCGGCCTGATCGTCGTCGACGAAGAGCACGATGGCAGCTATAAGCAGGAAGAAACGCCCCGCTACAACGGACGCGACGTCGCCATCGTACGCGCGCAAGCCGCCAAAGCCTGCGTCGTTCTGGGATCGGCGACGCCCAGTCTCGAAAGCCGCTACAACGCCGAGCGCGGCAAGTATACCTTGCTCGAGTTGCCCGGCCGCATCGAAGAGCGGCCCATGCCCGCCGTCGAGCTGATCGACATGCGGCAGGAGTTTCTCGAAACCCGCCAGCAGGCCACGTTCTCGCGCAAGCTGATCGAAGCCATCGGCGGACGCCTCGAGAATGGCGAGCAGACCATCGTCCTTCTGAACCGCCGCGGATTCTCCAGCTTCGTCGCCTGCCGCGCTTGTGGCGAACGCGTGCAGTGCATCAACTGTTCCCTGACCCTTACCTATCACAAGCGCGACCGCCGGCTGTTGTGCCACTACTGCGGCTACGCCGAAAAGGTGCCCACTCAGTGCCCCAAGTGCGCCAGCGAGCACATTTACTTCCTCGGTCTCGGATCCGAGAAAGTGGAAGAAGAGCTGCACCGCGCTTTCCCGTCCGCGCGCATCGCCCGCCTCGATCGCGACACCGTCACCGGCAAGCGCCAATACGAAACCATCCTCCAGGACTTCCGCGAAGGCAACTACGACATTCTGGTCGGCACTCAGATGATCGCCAAGGGCCACGACATCCCGAATGTCACTCTGGTCGGCGTAGTGTCCGCCGACGTCGGCCTCGGCATGCCCGATTTCCGAGCCGCCGAGCGCACTTTTCAGCTACTGACGCAGGTGGCCGGGCGCGCCGGACGCGGCAACGTCCCCGGGATCGTGCTCATCCAGACCATCAATCCCGATCACTACGCCATCCGCATGGCCGCCGCCCAGGATTACCAGGCGTTTTACGCCAAGGAGCTGAATTTCCGGCGCCTGATGCACTATCCGCCGTTCAGCGCAATGGCCAATATCCTGGTCCGCAGCGAGAAGCAGGAGATGGCCATGCGTATGAGCGCCGAACTCGGCCATTTGCTCACGCCGCCGCCCGAAAAACTCCGCGTCATGGGTCCCGCCGAAGCCCCTGTCCCGCGGTTGAAGAACGAGTACCGCTACCAGTTTCTCATCAAGGCCGCCAGCCGCAAGGCGCTCAACGAACTCCTGCAGAAGGCCCGCCAATACGCCCTCGACCACAAATGGGGCGCCACCGCCCTGGTCATCGACGTCGACCCGCTGACGCTGATGTAGCTGCCCTCGCGCTCAAACCCCGCGCCGTCTCCGCTCCAGTTCCGCTTGTTCCTCCACCGCCCGTATCTTGTCCATCACTTTCCGCGCGTTGATGGCAAACATGACGCCACAGGCCGGGCAGCGCAGCCGTGGCGATGTTTGGATGGTAGCCACGGTTTGTTCCGTCTTTTTCCCGCAGCTTGGACAAGGAACATTCACGAGCGCCGAAGGATCGATTTCGTGAGGCATGGCCGGAGAGTATCCGATGCCGCACCGGAAGTCAATCCAGCCCATCCAGTTTCAGCTAGTTTTGTTTTAGTGGGGCCGGTTGCCAACACTTGGCAATGCTCGCCCTGGTTTCCGACCGGAGTCATGCACGCGGAATATCTGTGGCTTGTGCTTGCGCACCGCTAGCGCTTCCCTCCCACCGCCGTCCCCTCCCGAATCTCATCCGTCGCCCGCTTCACCACCAGATCCCCCGCCTTCAAATTCCCCATCACTGCCACCCAATCCCCCTCCGCCGCGCCCTTCTTCACATCTACCCACTCCGCGCGACCGCCGTTGCCGCGCACCACGAACGTCCGCTCCGTGGTCGTGACGACGGCCGTCTTCGGCACCCACAGTTCCGCGCCGACGCTCCGCACCGGCCATTTCACGCTCGGATACATTCCCGGCGCGAGAGCGCCGTCGTGATTCACGTAGTCCAATTCCACCGGCATGCTGCGTGTCTTCGGGTCGAGCGCGTCCGCAACTCGCGCGATCTTCCCCGAAAATGTCCGCCCCGGATACGCCGGCGCCGTGAAGGCCACGCTCGCCCCCCGAACGATCGCGCCGACGTATTCCTCGGGCACCGGCACCACTACGCGCAAATGCGAAACCTGCTGAACAACCAGCAGCGCCGAATCCGACCCCGGCCCCACCAGTGCGCCCGGATGCACCAATCGTTCCGTAACCACGCCATCGAACGGCGCAGATATCTTCAGATAGGTCAGCATCACCCGCAGCGCCTTGACGGCCGATTCCGCCGCCGCGCTCGCCCGTTGCCGCGACCGCACCAGAGCCTGCGCCGCCTCTGCCTGTTTTTGCGCCAGCACCAGATCGTTCCCCGCGACCGCTCCCGGTGTCTTCGCCGCTTCCTGCGTTCGATCGTACGTGCTCTGCGCCGCAGCCAACTGCGCTTCGGCCTGCAGCCGGTCGGCTTCCGCCGCCTGGAATTTCGAGTCCGCCTCGGCGATCTGCGCGTCCATTTCCGGCGCCGTCAGACTCACCAGCAGCTCGCCTTCTTTGACTACGCTGCCGCGGTCCACCAGCACCTGCTCCACGTATCCCGGCACCTTGGCGTGCAGCGACACGCTCAAGAACGGCTGGATTTCCCCCGGCAGTTCCACCGATCTCGACACCGGTTTTGAAATCACCGCGGCCATGTCCGCATTCTGCGCCCACCCCACCGACGCCGCTAATAACAGCAGGATCGGCCAGCCTTTGGGAGGCGGGTTGGTAACCTGCGGCGGACTGTCAGTCCGCCTGGCCGCCAGCGCGGAAGCTCCACCTCCAGGCACGCGGCCGTCGCGCAGAAAGACCCCGGGTCTCATTCTATTCCGCCTCATAATACCTGCTCGCCGGATCCCCCGGATCCAAAGACGCCGACCGCATTCCGCCCCTCCCCTGCAACACCGCATAAATCACCGGCAGAATCGTCAACGTCGCAAAGGTCGCCACAATCAGCCCGCCGATCACCGCCCGGCCCAGCGGCGCCGCCTGCGGACCGCCTTCGCCGAACCCCACCGCCATCGGCAGCATGCCGAAAATCATCGCCGCCGCCGTCATCAGAATCGCGCGCAGCCGGCTCGCCGCGCCGGTCCGCGCCGCGTCCAACGTTGCCTGTCCCTCCTGCCGCGCCCGTTCCGCGAACGTCACCAGCAGAATCGAGTTGGCCACCGCGATCCCGATCGCCATAATCGCCCCCATGAACGACTGTATGTTCAGCGTCGTCCCCGTCACTCGCAGCATCAGCAGCACGCCGCACAGCACCGCGGGTACCGTCAGCACGATCGCCAGCGCCAGCCGCACCGATTGGAAATTCGCCGCCAGCAGCAGAAAAATCACCAGCACCGCCAGCAGCAAGCCCGTCTGCAGGCCGGAAATCGTCTGCTCCAGGGGCGGAATCTCGCCGCGCGTCACCACCGTCACGCCGCGCGGCGGAACGCCCGCGTCCGCCACCGCCCGCCGGATCTGCCGGTCCGCTTCCCCCAGCGTGATTTCGTGAATATTCCCGGTCACGCTGATCACCCGCTGCCCGTTATACCGGTCGATCTCGCCGGGCATGGTATTCGTTTTCAGGCTCGCGATGTCTTCCAGCAGCGGCTTCGTTCGCCCGCCCATCATCACCGGAACGCCGCCCACCTGCTCCAGGCTCTGCATCTGGTTCTGCGGATACTCCACCTGGATCTGGAACGCGTTGCCCGAATTCGGATCGCGCCAGTAATTCGGATCGGTGAACCGCGACGAGGATGTCGCCGGCACCACCGAATGCACCACGTCCGCCATCGTCAGCCCGAACTGCCCGCTGCGGTTGCGGTCGATATTGATATCCAGCGTCGGGTAGTTCATCAGTTGCGCGAATCGCAAATCGCGCAGAAATCCCAGCTTTGCCAGCGACGCCCGCACTTTCTGCGCGAAGGCATAATCGTCCTGGAGATTGACCCCCTGCACGGCCACTTCTACCGGCGTCGGCGACCCGAAACTCATCACCTGCGTCACGATGTCGCCGGCCTCGAACGATACCTCCGTGCCCGGCAATTCCTTCTCGAAGCTCTCCCGCAAACGCTCGCGCAAGGCCTCGCCGCGTGGCGCGTCCGGTTTGAAGGAAACCTGAAGAATCGCGTCCTGCGGCCCGCTGGTGAACAGGTGGATCAGGTCCACCGGGTAGCTGGAGGGAATCAATCCCACGAAATCGCTGGTGATCTGGATGTTGTCCTTGCCGGCTTCGCGCTGAATGATATCGAGCGCGCGCAGCACGATGCGCTCGTTCTCCTCGATCCGTGTCCCGGCCGGAGCTCGCAGACGCAGCCGGTACAACGCCGGGTTGGCGTCGGGAAACAGCTCCGTCCCCATTTTCGGCAGCAGATAATCCAGCAGCCCGCCCGCCGTTGCCAGATAGACCACCATCAGCAACCACCGCAGCTTCAACACGCCGCCCAGATAGCTCTCGTAGAACCGTCGCAGCAGCCCGAACAGCCCCTCCCGCTCTTCGCCCCGATGCGCCTCCCGCATCAGCCACGTCGAAAACACCGGCACCAGGCTGCTCGACAACAGGTACGACGCGATCATCGAGAAACCCACCGCCAGCGATAGCGGAACGAAGAGTTGCCGCGCCACGCCCACCATGAAGAACGACGGCACGAACACCGCCAGAATGCAGAACATCGAGAGCAGACGCGCCAGCGCCGTCCGGCTGCACGCCTCCAGCACGGCGCGCGCCCGCGAGACGCCCGGCAGCATCTGCGTGTGTATGTTCTCGATCTCGACGGTTGCTTCGTCCACCAGCACCCCGACCGCCAGCGCCAGCCCGCCCAGAGTCATGATGTTGATGGTCTGCCCCGTGAACCACAGCAGCACCACCGCGCTGAGCAGCGCAAACGGGATGTTCAGAATCACGATCAGCGCGCTGCGCCAGTCCCGCAGGAACAGCAGCACCATCAGCCCGGTCAGCGCCGCGCCCAGCAGGCCTTCCGTCACCAGGCCGCGCAGCGAATTCGACACGAACGGCGATTGGTCGAATTGCAGGCTGACGTCCACGTCCTCCGGCACGGCTTTTTTGAAGGTCGGAATCGCGGCCTTCACCGCGTTGATCACCGCCAGCGTGGACGCGTCGGCGCGCTTCGTCACCGGGATGTATACCGTGCGCTTTCCGTCCACGTGGGCGTATGCGGTGATGATGTCGGTTCCGTTTTCCACCGTTCCCAGGTCCCGCAGGTAGACGCTCGTGCCGCTCACCGGCCGGATCGGCGTGTCCAGCAGCTCGCCCAGGTTCGCGCCCAGCGCCGCGTTGGTCCGCGCGATGCGCTCGATTTTGCCCGTCCACATGTTGCCCGACGGCATCACCACGCTCGATTTGCTGACCGCCTGGATGGCCTCCTCCGGCGAAATCTGGTACTGCTGCAGCTTCGCCGGATCGAGCGTCACCACGATAGTCCGCTGATTTCCGCCGAACGGCGGCGGCGCCGACACTCCCGGCAGCGTCGCAAACAGCGGCCGGACGCGGTTGATGGCGTAATCCTGCAACTCACCCTGGGTATGCGTCGCGCTCTTGAATACCAGCAGCCCCACCGCCACGCTGCCCGCATCGAACCGCGTGATAAACGGCGGCACCGTGCCCGGCGGCATGAAAGACCGCGCTCGGTTCACATATCCCACCGTCTCCGACATCGCCTGGCTCATGTTGGTGCCCTCGTGGAACACCAGCTTCATCAGCGCCGCTCCCTGTATGCTCTTGCTCTCCACGTGGTCGATGCCGGTGATGTACAGGAAGTGATACTCGTAGTAATACGTGAGGTAGCCTTCCATCTGCGCCGGGTCCATTCCGCTATACGGCTGCGCCACATAGATCGCCGGGTCCCCGACCTGAGGAAAAATGTCCACCGGCATTCGCTGCGTGGCCAGGTACGCGCACAGCGCGATCGCCACCAGCGCCACCACCACCGTGACCGGCCTCCGCAGCGCGGCCAGAACGAGTCTCATATTCGCCCTCGGAGGGCGGGCTTCAGCCCGCGCGGAGCTTGAGCTCCGCGGTTTTTGTGGGGCCGGCCCTTAGGCTGCCGCCGCTCCCTCACCTCGTCACCTCTCTCAAAAACGGCCCGATATCCCCCCTTGCCGTCGCCACCTGCAGCCGTGCCCGCCACACATTCAATCTCGCCAGCGCATCGTCGATCTGCGCCTGCGCCAGCAGCCGTTGCGCCTGCGCCAGATCGTCGATCGGCGCCAGGCCCGACTGGTACCGCGCTCTCGCCTGCTCCACCGCCGTCCGCGCCGACGAAACCTCCACCGGCGTATTCGCCGCCACGCGTCTCGCCCCCGCCAGCGTCGCCAGAGCCACGTTGAACTGTGCGCGCAGATTCGCTTCCACCAACTGGTATTGCGCCTCGCCTGCCCGGATCTTCGCCGATTCCACCGCCTCCTGCTCGCGAAGCGCGAACTTGTCCATGGCCGAAAACGTCACCGTGATGCCAATCCCGTAATTCTGCGTCGTCGGCGCTAATCCATTCAGTCCGCCCTGCCGCGCGCCGCTGATCTCCTGCCCGGTGCCGCGCGCCGATGCCAGACCCTGCACCAGAAACTGCGGATAGTAAGTTCGCCCCAGCGCATCGAGCCGGCTTCGTTCCCCCGCGATGCGGCTGTTCTGTTCGAGCGCCAGCGGATTCCCCGCCACACGGAACGGGGCCTCCGGTTCCTCCGCGGGAATCTCCAGCAACCGCCCCGGACTCACACTGACGGCCGATGGCTCCACGCCTACAAACTGCGCCAGCGTGGCTCGCGCAACATCGATCGCCTGCTCCGCCTGCGCCACCTGCGTCTGCGCCAGCGCCAACTCCGCCAACACCCTCGATTCATCCGCCCCGGGACGTAGCTGCGCGCTCACCAGCGCGTGCGTGCTTCGTTGCAGGATTTGCCAGCTATCCACCGCTGCCTTCGCCGCTGCCGCCGTCTCTTGCGCCGCCACCACCGTGAGAAAAACGTCCGCCGTCGCCACCGAAACGTCATACCGTGTCCGGTTCAGCGTGGCTTGCGCCTGGTCCCGCGACGCCGTCGCCGCTGCCACATTTGCCCGCCGCAATCCGAAGTCGAACGGCTGCCATCCCACCAGGATTCCCGCTCCGCTGTCCCACACCGTCCCGAAGTTGTTCAGCGCGTTGCCGTCCACACCCGGAATGGCGCTCTGTGGCAGCAGCAGGCCGTAAAACGTATTGCGTGTGGCGCGATTGATTTGAAACAGCCCGTCCACCCGCGGCAGGTACGCCGTCTGTGCCAGCCGGATCCCCGCCGCCGCCGCGTTCATCTCCTCCTGCGTCACCCGGATCGAGGGATAATTCTTCAGCGCGCCGTCCACCGCCTGCGCGATGTTCATCCCCGCGGGTTGCGCCCAAGCCACAATCGCCAGCGCTACCGCGACCGTGGGGCCGGTTGCCAACCGGCGCGGCAGTTCCCAACCGCCGCTTCTCCGCGTGCAGATCCGCGCCGTCCTCGGTCCGCTCACTCGCTGCCTCCGCACCATCCCTACTTCCCTTCGAACAACTCTCCGATGAACTCCCGCACCTTCATCTTGGCCGCCGCCAGCGCCTTCTTCCCCAGCGGCGTCGCGCGGTACACCTTGCGCAGCGACTTGCCTTTGCGCAGCTCTTTGGACCGCAAATATCCCTTGCGCTCCAGTCCGTGAAGCAGGGGATACAACGTCCCCGGGCTGATCCGGTAGCCGTGGCGTGCCAGTTCCTCCAGCATTCCCAGTCCGAAAATCGGCTCCTCCACCGCGTGGTGCAGAATGTGCAGCCTCATCAGGCCCGAGTACAAATCCCGGTCGACGGCGGGATCTTCAGAATCGAACATCATAGTCTTGATTCGATAACGAATCGCATTATAGAGTTGCTGGGGCAGGTTGTCAACCTGCGGATCCAGTCTCAACCCGCCCTCCTGATCCGTCCGCCAATCCTCGCCGCCCCAGCCCACCGAATCTCGCCCCCAAGGCGTCGGCTTTCGGCGTAATCGTCATCGTGCTCTCATGGCCCCCCGATGCTTGGCATCGCCGCATACTGACCGAAACCCCGGCACGAGCCTTAAAATTGCTTTTCTCTTTACTTTCCCCTTTTGTTCGCCAATAATAGCTGTATGGCTCTGACTAAGCGGCAAAAGCAGGTGCTGGATTTTATCGCCCGCTTTGTGGACGATAACGGCTACTGCCCCAGCTTCGAAGAGATTGCTCACGGATTGAACCTGGCTTCGCTCGCCACCGTTCACAAACACATCTCCGTGCTGCAAGGTAAGAACTATCTCAAACGCGGCTTTAACCAAAGCCGGTCATTGGAACTCACGCCGAAATACCTCCAGGAATCGCGCCGCACGCGGTCTTCAACCGAAGTGCCGCTGCTCGGCCGCATCGCCGCCGGCGCTCCCGTGGAAGCGGTGGAGCAGAAGGAAACTCTCAATTTCGCCGATTTCGCCGGCACGGGAAATACCTACGCCCTCGAAGTCCGCGGCAATTCCATGATCGACGACCATATCTGCGATGGCGATCTCATCCTCATCGAACGGGACGCCAACACGCACGACGGCGACATCGTGGTGGCTTTGGTGGGGGGGAGCGAGGCTACGCTCAAGCGGATCTATCACGAAGGCGACACCATCCGGCTCCAGCCGGCCAATGCCGCTCTACAACCCATCCGCGTGCCGGCGTGCGACGTCCAGGTGCAAGGCCGGCTTCTCGCAGTCCTTCGCAAATACAAATAAAAAGTAGGACAGACGGTCGCAGTTTGCCGTCTGTCACACTCCCAAACGCTGCGGACCTTCTGGAAATTTCCGGGACGCGGTCTAGCTGCGCGTGCGAAGCTGTTGCTCCGCGGCCAGCCAATCGTCTTCCGGGTTTCCACCCTGGCATCCCCGCGCTTCCCACAGTGTATAGGCGAGGTTGGCGATCTGCTCATAGGTGGGTTCCGTAGCAACTTCCACAGTTGCACGGACTTCCGTCGTTACATCAGCCGCTCCATCGGCGGGAGCGGATAAGCTGGCCACCGGCTCGGCAGGCGCAACTTCACGTTTCTTTCGCGAAGTGGTGGCAGCAGGTTTGCGGCGGGCCGGGGCGGCAGCAGATCCTGCCGACACGACGAACTCCTTCTCCGTATTCTGCTTTCTGGGCATGTTACTTGGAACTCTCCGGATTCTATGGAAACTACGCTCCATTATACCGCCCGCGTCGTACTAGCCCAATTAAAACTTTCTATCTTTTGGATGGCTGTGAACAGTTTCACCGCTCTGTAGCGCTACTGTATTGGACCGATTCGAACCCCCGGATGCGCCCGCTCTGTCGTACCATAATCTTAGGGTGCGAGGAACCGCTATTCTCGCGATCGCGCTGGCGATCTCCGCCCAATCCGCCCCAGCGGCTCCCAAAGTGATTGCGGTGGACGTTTCGGGTATTGTTCACCCCATCACCTCCGAAATTGTTACCGGCGCCCTCGACCAGGCCAAACGCGAACACGCCGATCTCCTGCTGGTCCGCCTCGACACCCCCGGCGGACTCATGGACGCCATGCGCTCCATCGTCCAGACATTCGATTCGTCTCCGATCCCCGTCGTCACCTTCGTCACTCCCAGCGGCGCCCGCTCCGCTTCAGCCGGATTCTTTCTCCTCGAAGCCGGCGACGTCGCCGTCATGGCTCCCGGCACCAACACCGGCGCCGCCCATCCCGTCGCCATGGGCGGCGAAATGGACGCCGTGATGAATGCCAAGGTCGAGAACGACGCCGCCGCGTATCTGCGCAGCATTTGCGACCGCCGCGGCCGCAACAGCGCTCTGGCCGAAACCGCCGTCCGCGAAAGCAAGTCCTTTACCGAAAAGGAAGCCCTCGATCAACACCTCATCGACCTCATTTCATCCGACAAGGACCTGATGTCTTCCCTCGATGGCCGCGTTGTCACGCGTTTCGATGGCTCCAAGATGACGCTCCACACTGCCGGCGCCGATGTCGAAACCTACAGTCCCACCTGGCGCCAACGCATCATCTCCGCCGTGGCCGATCCCAACATTGCCTTCCTGCTTCTCATCATCGGCGGCCTCTGCATCTACCTGGAAATATCTTCGCCAGGCCTGGTGGCTCCCGGAGTGATCGGCGCCATCCTGGTGCTGGTCGGTCTGACTGCGCTGTCGGTGTTACCCATCAGTTGGCTCGGGGTCGGCCTGATCCTGCTGGCCTTCACGTTCTTCGTGCTCGAAGCCAAATTTGCGGCCCACGGCGTTCTCGGTATCGGCGGCACGGTGTCCCTGGTGCTCGGCGCGGTCATGCTCATCGATAGTCCGTGGCCCGCCATCCGCATTCATTGGACCACCGCCATCGCCCTTGCGCTGCCTTTTTCGGTGATCACGATCTTCCTCATGACCATTGCCGTTCGCGCGCGCCGCAACAAGGTAACCACCGGCGGCGAAGGCATGATCGGCGAACGCGGCACCGCGCTTACCGAGTTGGCCCCGGAAGGCAAGGTCTTTGTCCATGGCGAATATTGGGACGCGGTCTCGTCCCGTCCCGCGCCCGCCGGCGCCGAAGTCCGCGTCACCGCGGTTGACCGGCTCCGGCTCCTGGTCGAACCCGCAAAGGAGGGCGGGCTTTCAGCCCGCGGGGAGCTTTAGCTCCATCTTGTGTCGCGTTTTTTTTTGGTGTCGCGGAGCTTTAGCTCCGGCATTTTTGGAGGAATCGATGAACGACCTGTTGAACAATCTGCTGCCGGTATTTCTCGTGATCGTTCTGATCTACCTGCTCAGCTCGATCAAAATCCTGCGTGAGTACGAGCGTGGCGTCATCTTTCGTCTCGGCCGCGCCCTCGCCACTCCCAAAGGCCCCGGCGTAATCCTCGTCTTTGCGCCCATCGACCGCATTGTCCGCGTCTCTCTCCGCATCGACACCCTCGAAGTCCCGGCGCAGGATGTCGTCACTCGCGACAACGTCACCGTCAAGGTGAACGCCGTGATCTACTTCCGCGTGATCGACCCGCGCCTGGCCGTGCTCGAGGTCTCCAATTTCCTCTATGCCACTTCGCAGCTCGCCCAAACCACGCTCCGCAGCGTCCTGGGCGAGGTCGAGCTGGACGAGCTCCTCAGCTCGCGCGAAAAACTCAATGTCCGCCTCCAATCCATCCTCGATCAGCACACCGCCCCCTGGGGCGTCAAAGTAACTATGGTCGAAGTCAAGCAGGTCGATCTGGCCGAACAGATGATCCGCGCCATCGCCCGCCAGGCCGAAGCCGAACGCGAACGCCGCGCCAAGATCATTCATGCCGAGGGCGAATACACCGCCGCCGAGAAGTTGAGCATGGCCGCCGAAGTCATTCAGAAACAGCCGGCCGCCATCCAGTTACGGTACCTGCAGACCCTGGTGGAAATCGGCGCCGAGAAGAATACAACCGTGGTTTTTCCGCTTCCAGTCGATATAATTACATCTTTGAGCCGCGCTCTCGATCGCGTGGCCAATCCGGCGGCGGGAGATTCCACTACCAATGCGAAATAAAGAGACGGGCGAGTTTGAACTGGTCGTCGGCAACGGATTTCTGGTCAGCGTCTTTTTCGTCGTGATCCTTCTCATGGCCGTGGCTGTTTCCACCGGATACATCCTCGGCAAAAACTCGGAAAAGACGGCGCAAATGCAGCAGACCGCGTCCAGTCCCTGCCCCGCCGGCGATACCCGTCCGCCATCCGTCCAGCCCGCCGTGCAAACCGCCGATGCACAGCCGACGCCGGCTCCGGATCAGCCCACCACGCAACCGGCCGAGCCGACACCTACAACCCAGCCGGCTAAGCAGGATTCTCCAACGCCTACGGCCCCCCCGCCTCCGCCGAAGAGCGACCCGCCCAAACCAACCGCCCTTCCATCTGACGAGGTGCCCGCGGGTTTCTTCTGGCAGGTTGCCGCCAGCGCCAATATGGAGGCCGTCCACGCCACCGTCGCCACTCTCAACAAGGCGGGCTTCCACGCCTATCTGACGCCAGGCCCCAACAACCTTACCCGCGTGATCGTAGGTCCCTTTGCGGACATCCCCAGCCGCGCCAAAGCCAAGACGGATCTCGAAGGCATGGCCTTCAAGCCCGTGGCTCACACTCGATGAGCGGCTCCCTGATCGAAATACAAGGCGCGGAAAGCTCCACCCGTCCCCCCCGCGCGCGCCTTCCCGAATGGGCCCGCAAACGCCGCACGCATTTCGAGTCGCTCAACCAACTCAAGAGCGGATTCCGCCGGCTTAACCTTCATACCGTCTGCGAATCCGCCCGCTGTCCCAACATCCACGAGTGTTTCCACCGCTCGGCGGCGACGTTCATGATCCTCGGCGATCGCTGCACGCGCGGCTGCGGATTCTGCTCCGTGCCCAAGGGTAATCCCGGTAAGCACGACATGCGCCTCGATCCCCGCGAGCCCGCCAACGTCGCCCGCATGGCGCGCGACATGAATCTGCGTTACGTGGTCATCACCAGCGTCAATCGCGATGACCTCGCCGATGGCGGCTCGCGCCACTTCGCCGAAACCGTTACCGCGGTCCGCCAGGCGCTGCCCGATGCCCGCGTCGAAGTCCTCACGCCCGATTTCTGCGGCAACCTGGACGCGGTCGCGCGCGTCCTCGATGCCGGACCCCACGTCTTCAATCACAACATGGAGACCGTGCCGCGGCTCTATTCCCGAGTGCGCCCCCAGGCCGACTATCGACAATCGCTCGACGTCCTGTCTTTCGCCCGCCGCCACTCGCCCGCCGTCCTGACGAAATCCGGTTTCATGGTCGGACTAGGCGAAACCGATGTCGAGGTTCGGGCTTTGTTGGCGGACCTGCGCGCGTCGCATACGGACGTCGCCACGATCGGTCAATACCTCCAGCCCACGCGCCGTAACCTGCCCGTCGCTGAGTATGTTCCGCCGGCCCAATTCGACGCGTATCGCGACTACGGCCTGTCGATCGGCTTCAAAATGGTTTTCAGTGGCCCCCTGGTCCGCAGCTCCTACATGGCCGACGAAGTTGCCGGTAGGGCAGACGATCGCTTTCTGTCGTCTGCCATGCCTGATTCTGCCAACAACCAACCGCCGCAATAAACTCCCGGGCCTGCATGTTGAACCTCTCCCTCGCCCTCCTCTCGGCCCTGCTCCTCATCCTCACCTTCCCCAAAGCCAATCTCACCTTCCTGGCCCCGGTCGCGCTCACGCCGCTGCTCATCGCGCTCGCCCGTGAACTCCGGCCCCTCCGCCGCTTCCTCCTCGGCTGGGTCTCCGGTATCGTCTACTGGTTCGGCGTCTGTTACTGGATCCAGTTCGACCTCGCCCTTCACGGCGGCATCTCGAATTTCGTCGCCTGGCTGCTCTTCCTGCTCTTTTGCATCGCCAAGGCGCTCCATCTCGCCGTGTTCTGCCTCATCGCCGGCATCTTCATGCGGCGCTCCTGGGCAGTCCCGGCGGTGGCCGCGCTCTGGGTCGCCATCGAAGCCACTCACCAGCACCTCGGCTTCGTCTGGCTCGCGCTCGGCAACGCCGGAATCGATATGGGCCTGCCCATGCGGCTTGCTCCCTACACCGGCGTGTACGGCTTGTCGTTCCTCTTCGTCGTCATGTCCGCCACCCTGGCCCTGGCTGCTTTGCGGCGCCCGCGGCGCCAACTGATCTGGCTCGCCATGGCCGCTGCGGTGTTCCTGCTGCCGCGCATGCCCGCCCCTCAGCCGGGCGAACAAACCGCCCTCCTCGTCCAGCCCAACCTCTCGGAAGACGCCGAGTACACGGCCCAATCTCTCGACGATCTGGAGCAACACCTGGTCGAATTGTCCCTCCGCGGCGTCCTGGCCGATCTCGCCAACCACCCCTCGATCATCGTCTGGCCCGAAGTGCCCGCGCCGCTCTATTACGAGGAAGATCCCCGCCTGCAGAAGTACGCAGCCGATCTTACCCAGGCCACCCACGCCTACCTCCTTACCGGCATCGTAGCCCACACCGAATCTCACGCTCCCCTCAATTCCGTCGAGCTGATATCCTCATCCGGCCGCGCCGTCAGCCGCTACGACAAAGTGAACCTGGTGCCCTTCGGCGAATTCGTGCCGTGGCCGTTCAATAAGTTCGTCGACAAAATCTCCACCGAAGCCGGCGATTTCGCCGCCGGCGACAAGGTCGTTGTCTCGCCGGTCAATAACCACCGCATCGGGGCGTTCATCTGTTACGAATCGGCCTTCCCGGATTTCGTTCGCAAATTCGCCCATTCCGGCGCCGAGGTCTTATTCAATCTTTCCAACGACGGCTGGTTCGGCACGAGTTCCGCTCGCGAGCAGCATCTCGAAATCGCCCGTATGCGCGCCGCCGAAAATCGCCGCTGGCTGCTCCGCTCCACCAACGATGGCATCACCGCCACCATCGACCCCGCCGGCCGTCTCCGCGGCGCCGTCCCGCCTTACCGCGAAGCCACCTCCACCACCGGCTTCACCTACATCTCCGGCCAAACCTTATATACCCGTTTCGGCGACTGGTTCCCGATCGTCTGCGCCATCATCGCCATCGCCTTCCTGATCGCCGAAAGAACGCTGTAGTGCAGGTTGGCAACCCAATGCTGCTTAGTTTTCCTATCGTCACGGATCCGGCAGAAGTTGTGGGACAGGCTGGCAGCCTGCGGCCGACTGACAGTCGGCCTGGTCGGCCTCCGCAATCAGCCGCCCTACACGGTGAGATTGCATATGCAGTTCGGGCGCGAACCGTGTTTTCGACCCTGCGGCCGATTTTCAATCGGCCTGGGCGCCAACGCGCCGCCTCTCGCCGGCCAGGCGGGCGCCACCCAAATCGGAAAACTAAGTGGCGTTGGGTTGCCAGCCTGCGGACCGATTGTCAATCGGTCCAGCCGGGCAGCGCTCGCTCCCGGAAGCCGCCAACCATCCAACCCCGACACGTCCGCAGCCGGTTCTTCGAAGAACTTTTCTCCTGTCACAGGAGCGTCTTGCAAAAGTGTGATAACCCCTTG
>Ga0335073_10004112_pt1 | contig 20346 bp, 17 predicted proteins | sample Lox_Sample_22_FD_207093 | JGI IMG/M metagenome (GOLD analysis project Ga0335073, IMG submission 207093) | Soil microbial communities from Loxahatchee National Wildlife Refuge, Florida, United States - Lox_Sample_2.2 | ecosystem: Environmental > Terrestrial > Soil > Wetlands | place: USA...
TGGGCAGTGGCGAGAGAACATAGCTGATCTTCTCGTCTTCGTCGGCGACCGCCGAGCGGTCGAACTGCATGAAGACCAGGTTCCAGATCTCGACGTAGCGGGCGTCGTCCTGGCCGAATGGCTTGTCAACTCCGGGCGTCTCGGCGGCCTCGATGCCCATGTCGTAGAAGATCTCCGAACACGGGCCGCAGGGGCCGGTCTCGCCCATCTGCCAGAAGTTGTCTTTCAATCCGTACTCAAAGATGCGCTCCTTGGGCACGCCGGTCTCGATCCAGAACTTTTCGGCCTCCTCGTCGCGCGGAACATCGGCAGTCCCTTCGAAGATCGTCACGTAGAGGCGCTCCTTTGGAATGCCGAACCACTCGGGGCTGGTGACCAGTTCCCAGGCGAAGGCGATGGCGTCGCGCTTGAAGTAATCGCCGAAGCTGAAGTTGCCGAGCATCTCGAAGAAGGTGTGGTGCCGGCGCGTAAAGCCTACATTTTCGAGATCGTTGTGCTTGCCGCCGGCGCGTACGCACTTTTGCGAGGTGGTCGCCCGCGCGTAGTCGCGCTTCTCCGCACCAAGGAACAGATCCTTGAACTGGTTCATTCCGGCGTTGGTAAACAGCAGCGTCGGATCGTTGGCGGGCACCAGCGAGGAAGAGTGCACGCGGCGGTGCCCCTTCGACTCAAAAAAGCGCAGAAACAGCTCGCGAATCTCATTTCCCGTGCGGAATTGCATGACCCTTTTAGTGTAATGTGCGGCGGAGGCTGCGTAACCCCGAGGGCGCCGTCTCCATCTCATGGGTAAACGACTCTCTACGGAGGAAGGAATGGATACACGCGCAATTCTGGCCTTGCTTGAGGCCAAGCCGGGCAAAGAAGAGGAACTGGAAGCATTTCTCAAGTCGGCACAGCCGCTGGCGGTTGCTGAATCCGCCACCACCACCTGGTACGCCATCAAGCTCGGCCCCGCAAAGTTCGGCATCTTCGATACATTCGAAGACGAGGACGGCAGAAAGGCTCATCTCTCCGGCGCAATCGCCAAGGCGCTCATGAGTAAAGCCGACGAGCTGCTCGCCGTGCCGCCGCAGCTCGAAATGGTCGACATCCTCGCGTCGAAGGCATGACACTTCGAGGCCCCGGCCCTGAAGTGTGCGACGATCGATGAGGTTGAGGTGTCGATGCCCGGCCTGACCGGTAGCGTTGTTCTGATTCCGCTCCTGCTGCTCGCCTCGATGCCGGCGTGGACGCAGGCCAGCGCCCGCAACACCTTTCCACCCTGGCAGCACATTCCGCCGGCAGCTGGCCTCGCCGACTCCCGCCAGGTGCATCTCGGCGCCTCCATCCTTCAGGTCGATGTCGCACCCGGCTCGTTCGACCTTGGCATCGACCCGATCTTCCAGCACATCCAGACAGCCGTCTCGGCCATCGTGGCCTACTACGGCCGGTTTCCGATTGGCCGGGCCCGCATTTTGGTGGTTCCGGTTGCCGGCCGCGGCGGCGATCCGCAGGGCACTACGTGGGGCGATGTGGAAGGCTTTCAGGGGTTCACCCGGCTGCGCATCGGCGAGCACACCACGCAGGCCGACCTGAACGATGACTGGGTGACGACACACGAGCTTGTGCATATGACTTTTCCCTCGCAGGAGCGCGAGCACCACTGGATCGAAGAGGGCCTTGCCACCTATGTCGAGCCGCTGGCGCGCGTAAAGACCGGCGAGCTCAAAGCGCAAAAGGTGTGGAGCGACATGGTGCGCGATATGCCGAAGGGCGAACCGCAGAGCGGCGACCAGGGCCTGGACAACACGCACACCTGGGCACGCACCTACTGGGGCGGCGCGCTCTTCTGCCTGGTGGCCGATGTCGGGATCCGCCGCCAGACCCACAACCGCAAAGGCCTTGAGGATGCACTGCGCGGCATCGCCGACGCAGGCGGAACGATCGACCAGGACTGGACGATCGAAAAGACCTTTGACGTCGGTGATCGCGCAACCGGCACGCACGTTCTGACCACGATGTATGCTGCATGGAAGAATGCGCCGGTTACCGTTGATCTCGACAAGCTGTGGAGCGATCTGGGCATTCAACGAGACGGCGACGGTGTGAAGTTTGTTCCCGGTGCGCGAGAGGCCGCGATCCGCGAGGCGATTGCTGGCGCGGCAGACGCACGATAAAGCTTGCTCTCTATTCTTCTGCGGGCTCGTCGCCGAGCCCCTGACCGATATTGTCCAGCGCAGCCAATGACTCGTCCGGGACATCCCACTGGCGCAGGATCTTGTAGATCGTGCCCGTCGAGAATCCGGCGGCGACCAGGCGGCGCATTACGCGCGCGGTTTCTTTCTCATTCGTCGGTTGGGCGATGCGTTTGCGTTCCAGATGTTGGCGAGCCAGCGTCTCTTCGTTTGTCTCACTGTAGCTCGCGCTGATGGTCTGTTCGACGAGATGCGCCGCGACGCCCTTCTGGCGCAGATCCTGCCGCACGCGCCGTTGGCCGAACTTCTCGTTGGTCTGCCGCAGCCGCGCGTAGGTCTCGGCGTAGGACTGATCGTCCAGATAACGTCTTTCTTTGAGCTGCGCGATAACGGCCGTGATGACCTGCTCGCCGCGCTCTCCGGGCTCGACGCGCTTGTGCATGAGGCGGCGCAGTTCGGCTTCGGTGCGCATGCGGCGGCCGAGGGCCTTTACGGCGTAGTCATAGAGGCCGGTCTCGTTGAGCGGTTCAAGGGGCTTTTTCGGTGATCTGCGGGCAAAGGTCATGGAGATCGATTGAGTTTCGTGCGATGTAGAAAGGACAAAACCGGTTGATTGAGTTTTGTGCTTTCCCAGGTCCGAGAATCCGGACCTGGGGCACCCATGATTCTTTGCTAGCCAGCTTCCCTGGTGAAACGCGCCTGTTCTGGCTCAAAATGGCTGCTTTCTGCAAAAAAACGACCCCTAATATTAACCGATTGGTTAATATCGATCGCGGCTAAGTCATTGACTCCACAGACTCGGATCGCTTGACGGTGGACACTGTGGCGGGGGAGGGGGTGGGTGGCCCGATTCCCTCGCTGCGCGGGGCTCGCTTCTGACTCCATTGTGCGCGCGGAGGCAGGGATTTTCTGCAAACAGCGAGCAGGTCTGCTTCTCATTGCGGGCTCCCTGTCTTGGCTGTCCATTGATCGACCCAGGCGTTCACCGTCTCGTACCAGAGCTGCGAGTTCTGCGGTTTGAGCACCCAGTGGCCTTCGTCGGGAAAATAGAGCATTTTGCTCGGCACGCCGAGCAGTTGCAGCGTGTCGAAGAGCTGGAAGCCCTCGCTCACATCGAGGCGGTAGTCGAGCTGGCTATGGATGACGAGCGTGGGCGTTTTGAAGTTCTTGGCGTAGAGCGAGGGCGACCACTTTCTATACGGGTTCTGATCGTCGGGTTTGCCGTAGTAGTCCCAGGGATGGCCTTTGAACTCCCAGATGTTGAACCAGTCTTCTTCGGTTGAGCCGAAGGCGGACTCGGCGTTGAACATGCCGTCGTGGCTCACGATGCACTTGAAGCGGTTGGTGTGGCCGAGGATCCAGTTGGCCATGTAACCGCCGTAGCTGGCGCCGAGAGCGCACTCGCGATTTTTGTCGATGGAGGGATAGTGCTGCTCGGCGTAGTCGAGGCCGGTCATGAGATCGGTGAAGGGCTTGCCGCCCCAGTCGCCGTTGACGCCATCGACGATGGCCTGGCCGTAGCCGACGGAGCCGCGCGGGTTGATCATGACGACGACGTAACCGTTGGCGGCGAAGAGCTCGGCGTTCCAGCGGTAGCTCCACGAGTCGCCCCACGCGCCCTGCGGACCGCCGTGGATCAGGAACTTCACCGGATATTTTTTCTGCGGGTCGTACGCGGGCGGCGGAATGAGAAAGCCCTGGAGTTTGGTGCCGTCCTTGGCGGTGAACCAGAAGGATTGCATTTTGGGGAGATCGAGCTGGGCGAGGAGGGCGTCGTTGAGGTGGGTGACCTCTGATTGTTTCGCAATCTCCTCGATAAGCTCAACAGGCGGCCCCACATAGCCTCGGAGCATGTGGCCGATCATTCTGGTATCGAGAGCCACGACCTCACCCGGCACCTTCACGCTCGCGCGCATGGCAATCAGCTTGTCTCCATCCATCGTGGAATGCAGGTCACCATATGTTCCCTGAGCCGTGATCCGCACTATATACGGATTGCGAATCCGATCTTTGCTAAGTCCTAATCCATCTATTTCGAACACCGGCGACGCACCCTGATAGTCACTCGTGAAATAGATCGCGTTTGACAAATCAGGCCCCCACGAAAACTCATCGACCCAATTGTCAAACTTCGGCAACAGGTCCTTGCCCGTCTTTGTTATCCGGTCGTAGAGCCAGAGCCGGAACTTGTCGCTCTCATAGCCGGCGCGTGCCTGCGAGCGCCATGCGAGGTACTTTCCGTCGGGCGAGTAAGCGGGCGAAAAATTGCCTCCGGCTGACGTGCTCACCTTCACCGGCTTTGCGGCGGGCTCCGTAAGGTCGAGCGTGTAGATCTGCGCGCTGGTGGAGATGGCGGGAACCGGATCGGGATTTTCGGTGAAGGCCAGTTCTTTCGAGTCCGGCGAGAAGTCGCAGCCGCAGCTTGAGTCTTCGAGCGAGAAGGGCGGAACGTCGTGCGGGTCGCCGGGGTTCAGGTCGCGCATCTTGCCGTCATCGACCGAGACCAGGAAAAGATGCTTGCGCTTGTCGCCGGTGTAGGCGTTCCAGTGGCGGTAGAGGAGATGGGTGAAGCTCTGCGCCTTCACCTTGCTGTCGGCGAGGGCTTTATCTCTCGCCTGGTTACAACTGTTTCCGGCTTCGCTGTCCACAGGATTGATCGGCGGGCAGTTGGGGTAGACGGCGGAGGTGAAGACGATGGACTTTCCATCCGGCGACCACTTGGGGCTGTCGGCCTCGGTGGCGAGGCTGGTGAGCTTGCGGGGGTTCGCGGCTGCGCCGGTATCCGGATCGAAGTCGGCTAGCCAGATTTGCTGGCCGCCTTCGCGGGTTGAGAGAAAGAGAATCCATTTATTGTCTGGCGCGAATTGCAGATTGCTGTCGCCCGGTTCACCCACGGCGAGCTTGATGGGGTCGCCGCCGGAGATTTTCTGCAGCCAGAGCTCGGGGGTTTTGGTGTTCTGGTTGAGATCGACGGTGGTGACCGAATACGCCAGCCATTTACCGTCGGGCGAAACGGCTGTGTCGCCGAGGCGCTTCATCTGCATCATGTCGTCAAAAGTCATCGGCCGCTTAGCGGAAGGGGTCATGGGACGATTCTGGCCTGATGACTGAGCGGAGACGAGTGAGGCTGTACAAGCGATCAGTAAGGTGAGGATTTGTGCTTTCCCAGGTCCCCAAATGCGAGGGACCTCGGGCACCCATTTGCCTGGTTCGTTAGAGTCTTTGGTTTCCCACCCTAACCGATTCGCAGAAAACGCGATTCGGCTAGGATGGGGCACCCCTTTTCTTGCTGGTCGATGCATGGGGAACCCCTTCTCACCGAAGTGAAGAGAAAAGTGTACAACGGAAGAACAGAGATCAGGGGTCAGAGATCAGAGATCAGTTTTTCTGCTATTTATTTTCGTTCGCTGTCAGGCGGAAGGTGATGGTTCCCCAAAAGAGGCGGGCGCGCATCTGCACGGGGAGGTGGCGGTCGTCGTCGGTGTACCAGATCCAGATGCTGCCGCGATTTTTCACCACGCCTGCGTCGGCGGTGGGCTGTACGCGAATGGTCTTGAAGGTGCCGAGCGTGGTTTTGATCTCTTCGCGGCCCTCGACCTTCATGGTCACAGGTACAGTGCGCTGGGCGTCGGCGACCGGGACGACGAAGTTGTGGCCCACTTCGAGCGGCTGGGAGGCGGTATAGAAGATGCCCGTCAGCAGATCGGTCAGGCAGCCCTGGACGGGTGTTTCGACGTGCTTGGTCTGGCCGTTGACGAGATTCTTTTCATCCAGAATCGACTTGCTCTGGCCGTAGTCGATCTTCAGGGTGGAGTTGACCTGCCGCCGGCCTTCGACGGTCTGCTTGTCGAACTCCGAGGTGCAGCCGCGGTTGCGGTCGAGGACGGACTGAAAGCGGTCGGCGACGTGAAAGATCATGTTGATAGCGCCGATTGTGTCAGCTGTGGCAGAGATGCGCTCACGGTCGCCATCGGCCTCGAAGTGCAGCACGGCCTGGCCAGCGGGAAAGACGCGCCAATCCACCGAATAGGTGAGCGTTTGTTTTTGGGGAAAGCTGAACCCTGGGCGCGGCGGGGCGAGCGAAGCAGTCTGCTGGCTATGAGCCACAGCCGCGAGCGCAAGGGCGCAAAAAAGGGGCACTGCGTATGCGCGTCTCTTCAACGTCGGCGATGGCTCCTTAACGATTTGACGAACTGTACAGGCAATCCGCTTACCGCGCCCTTGCAACAAAGACCTCCACCAGCGGGCGCAGAAACAGCAGGCTGAGATAAAGCAGTGCGGTCCCTAGCAAAGCATTGTACTCGCGGTGCTTGCGATAGAGGGCCAGGGAAAAACCCGAGGTAACCGCCTCATTTACCGGAGCACCGGGTTCCGGCGATGCTCCGCTATCGGAAACCTGCGCCGGCGTGAGCCGGGGAACGAGCCGGGGGACTTGCCGGCAATAGGCGTCAAACTGCGGGAATGTGGCGCGCAGAAATCCTTCTTCCGAGGCGATCACCGGGATGTAAATGATGGCGAATCCGGCAGCAAGCACCAGGGCAACGGCCCAACTGCCGAGCGCCACAGCGAAGCCCGCGGCGATCAGCATGGATCCCAGATACAACGGGTTACGCGTGTGAGCATAGGGGCCGGTTGTGGTCAGCTCGCGGTTTTTTTTCACGTAGCCCGAAGCGTACCCTCGCAGCCAAAGGCCGGGCAGGACCAGGACGAGGCTCCAGGCAATCGCCGCAGGCCGCGGGGCACGCCGCCACAGCTCGAAGAGATACAGGATCGCGGTGAGAAAGCCGAGCGGCACCCGGATTCGCCGCGCGACCCGCTGCCAGCGCCAGTGCGTGGAGCCGCTTTTGGGAGAAGAGGCATACTGGGTCATAGGGCCTTTTCCGCCAGCAGCTCGTCGGCAGCCCGCAGCACCTCTTCGGGAGCGATGGTCAGCAGGCCAGCCTCGGGCTCGGGATGCCGAGTGTGGTCCCGCTTGCTTTCAGGGTTGCGCAACACTTTGAATCGGGTGCCATACGGGCCGTTGCGGCTGGGATCGGTGGGCCCGTAGATTCCCACCACCGGCCTGCCGAGCGCACAGGCGAGGTGCAACGGTCCGGTGTCTCCGGCCACGCACAGAGCTATTCGGCGGGTGAGGGCGATCAGCTGTTCCAGGGAAGTGGAGAGCGGAATGGCCGCGCCGCTGACTTCTTTCACAATCACGTCGGCCATGGACTCTTCGCCGGGACCGGCATTGACCAGGACGCGAAAACCGCGGCCCATCAGGCCACGCGCGACCGCGGCAAAACGCTCCACCGGCCAGCGCTTGGCTCCCCAGCCGGCGCCTGGGTTGACCAGCGCGACGGGTCGTGTGCCACTGGAGGCCAGCAGCGCATCGCACCAAGTCTCCGCCTCGGGGTCGACTGGCAGCGGCACGGAGACCGGGCGCAACTCGTCGCCGGCGACCTGCTCGGCGATCTCGATGCCCTGTTCGATCACATGTGCAGCGTGGGTGGCAACGCGGTCGGAGTAGAGCCAACGCGCAGCCCGTTCGCGCGGCTCGTCCTCGCCGATCACCCGCTTGGCGCCGGTCATGCGAGCCACCACAGCCGAGCGGATGGCTCCCTGCAGGTCGATGACCGTGTCGTAGCCGACGGTTCGCAGCTCCTGGCGCAGGTCCTGAATCTCACCTAAAGTCTTCAAAACCTGTGAATTGCTGCGCCACTCCCGAGTGGCGGCGAGATGTAGCCCATCCACGACAGGCATGGCGGGGCCGCGCTCTTTGGCTCCCTGCGCCGCCAGCAACGCGCGCCAACGCGGCTCTACTACCCAATTGATGACCCAGCTGGGGTGTGCCTGACGCAGTGCCGTCACTGCCGGAAGCGCGTGCAGAATGTCGCCCATGGCGCCCAAACGGACCACGAGCAACCGAAACTTGGACTGTGTGTGCAAACTCTAATTTTCGCACAGGCCCAGATACGCGAACCTGTTCCACCGGCCCGCCGGTCAAAGACGGCAAAGTCCCCAATCAGCGACGAGGAATTGCAAATGATCCAGGAACCTGGGTTCCCAGTGGTCTTACGAAGCTCTCTGGCGCAGTTCCTGCTCTGCCCGGAACCAGTCTTCTTCGTGATGTCCGTCGAGGCGGCCGCGCTCGTTCCAGTAGCGGTGAGCGAGTTCCGCCACCTGATCGTGGCTCACGATGCGCATCTCCGTCACGTTCGCAGCAGCGCCATTTGTTTCGGTTTTCTTGACTGGCGCCTTCCGGGGCTTTGCCGGGGCTTTCGGTTTGGCGCTTGTTTTCTTGACGGTCTCTGCCATGGAAATATCCTCCTGAGGGTTGGGGGGCCAACATACGGGCCGTCCCTCCTAGGATAACGGAATTAGGGAACGGTCGAAAACCGGAATTGCAGCCCCGGGCACCTCTTGCATCAACGCTGCACCGGCAGGTGCTGCGCGGGCTACTGATTTTGCGGAGCTTATTGATCGCGGGCAGAGCTTCACCGCGGATTCGGCGGGTACCAGAATGGGAAACACGGTGCGCTCATCGCTGTAGCATGTCGATCGGCTTGGTGAAATCTGTAACGCGGATGTGTTTCGCGAGCGCGGGATGCTGGCGCTCGAGAGCCCGATACATCTCCCAGGCCACGCGGCGGTAGCTGAAGTGGCCCGCTGGCGCGGAGCGCAGCTCCGAGATGTACTGCGCCTCAGCAAAATCCATCTTGAAGAGGCTGCGGATGCGCGTGGCCAGGGGCAGCAGGTACAGCGCGGACTGCGCGGCCTCGGGCGCGGAGCCCCCGGCAATTTTCGCGCTCGCGCGGTGCGCCGATTCGATCGCGCTCTGATACTCCGCCAGCATTCCCGACTCAGCGAGGATGTCGGTTTCGGCATCGAGGTCGCCCGAGGTGGGCGTTTCGTAACCATGCAGGCTGGTGAAGCCCTGGATGATCTGCGTGCATCGGCGATGACGGTGCATATCGCGAAAGCCGCCGATGTCCATGAGGATGTCGAAGCGAAGGGCAGCGCCGGCGTGGAAGGGGCGGAGCGCCTCGTCGTGGCGGCCCCGGTGCTTTAGCCCGAGCTCGATAATCTCCGCGACCTGAGCGGCTGGAAGTGCGGCGACGAGGTCGCGAATCTGGCGGTAGGCGTGATGGCTGGCTGAGTAGAGGAGGGTTGCTGCGAGTTCGACTTCGAGCGATTCGGTGCGCTCGACCAGATCGACCACTGCGTGGGGCAGCTCTTTGGACGAGAGCGTGCTGAGAATCTCAGCCGCTGCCTGCGCAAGCTCGGCGCAGGTCTGCATCTCGTAAGCATTTGGCTGGGCGTATTTCACGAGTGTCGGCGCGGTGCGGATTTCGCGGGTGAAGAGCTGCGCGGCTTCGGCAGCGAGCGAGTTCCCTTCGTGGGTGTCCAGAGCGGCCAGCCTTTCGACGAAGGCCTGAGCGGCTTGTCCATTCACATTCCAGGCGCAGCCTGTGGCGGCATCGCGCAGCTTGGCGCCCAAGTCACGCACCTCGGCGACCGGGTGCGAAAGCAGGCGCGAAACCTGCGTCTCCAGGGTGCGCGCGCTGACGATCTGCCCCAGCGAGGTGTTAGTCGCGAGCGGCAGCAGGTAGCGCGCCACGTCGAAGGCCCGCGCCTTGAGCGTGCGCTCGTACGCCTCGGGCTTCAGCTCCTCAGGACGGGCTACGCGGCGACGCAGCACCTCCTGCACGGAGGTGGTGGTGCGCTGGTAACTCGCAAAGAGATTCTCGATTGTTTTGGCATAAAGCTGTGCCGAACCGGAATCCCCGCCGAAATCTGGAAGATACCACCCCGATTTCAGGAAATTCTGGTAACGAGTCGAACGCTCCTGCCCATCCCAGCGCTGTTCATCGACCAGGACGATCGCCGCCAGCAGGCTCAGCCGCTCGACGGCAAACGCAATGTGGGCCAGATCGGCGATGGACCGGTGGCCATATTGGAAATAAAATGTATTGAGGAACTGTTCGGCACGCTGCGCGCTGATCTCCTGGAGAGACTCGCGCATCGAAAGAGCCGAGCGCGAGTACTTGGCCATCGCGAATGCCAGCACCTCCGGGTCAGCGCCGTGAACGGCAAAGACTTCAGTTTGGTTCCGGGCGGCCGGAGAAGAAAAAGATTCACTGGACATTAGGGTGCTCTCGCGAACAGAATACGTCATCGAGGTTAGTGCGCAAGACTGCGGTCATTGAGCTACGATCCCGGCAGCATCCGTCCGCTAGAGCAAGGAGCTGTACCGGGGCCCGTTGGAGTGGGCCATGCAGGAATTTCTCTTTCGCACATCGCACAAACCGCGGCCTCTCCCCTCTGGCCGCTGGGCACTAACCCAGCGTTGGAACGATCTGCTTTTTGCGCATTGGCCGGTTCCCGTTCCCGCCATGTCCGCGCTCCTTCCCGACTGGCTCGAAGTGGACAGTTTCCAGGGTTCAGCCTGGCTGGGGGTTGTGCCGTTCTGGCTGGACCGCATCAAGATCCGCGGCATACCGAGCTTGCCCGGCGTCCGCAGTTTTCCTGATCTGAATCTGCGCACCTACGTGCGCGACCGCTATACGGGAACGCCCGGCATCTACTGCTTCTCGCTGGATGCGAGCAACGTAATTGCCATCGCCTTGGCCCGGCTCTTCTATCACCTGCCCTATTATTGGGCCGAGATGCGGCTCGAGCAGCGCTCCGACCGTGAATTTTCGTTTTACAGCCGCCGGCTCTTCGCCGGCCGGCAGGTTATCTTCAAGGCGCGCTACCGTGGACTAGGACCGACACGCAAGACAGCTGAGCAGCGGCCCGGCACCTTCGAGTACTTCATCACCGAGCGTACGTGCCTGTTCAGCTCCAACCGTTCCGGCCATCCGGTGCGTGCCAATCTCCACTATGTCCCCTGGCCGCTCGAAGAGGCCGAGGCCGAAATCGAGTGCAACGACCTGCCCTCCACGGTCGGGTTTCAGCTGCCGGACCTCGAACCGATCCTGCATTATTCGCGGCGGCTGGCTGTCTACATCTGGCCGACTGAGCTGGCCCGGCCCGCGATTGCTGGACGGCCCGTCACCGTGGCGGCTACGCCGTCAGGCTAGCCAGAAGTCCCATCCCGCAGCTATTCATCTCCGACGCGAGGGTTCCGTGTGCGGGCACGGCGGTGTTCCGCTGTCTATAATGGAGCTATTGGATTTCACCGAGGCAAAGGCACATTTATGAGCAACTTACAGGGGCGCATCGCGCTCGTTACCGGAGCTTCACAGGGCATCGGCCGCGCCTGCGCACTGGAGCTGGGCAAGGCCGGGGCTACGGTTGCGCTGGCTGCCCGCAACGAGACAAAGCTGGCGGAAGCGGTGAAGGAGATCGAAGCGGCGGGCGGCCAGGCGACGGGCTTTGCCCTCGATGTTGCCAGCGAAGAGTCGATCAAGGCCGGCGCCAAAGCCGTGCTGGAGCGGTTCGGCAAGGTCGAGATCCTGGTGAACAATGCCGGCATCACCCGCGACGGTCTGATGCTGCGCATGAAGCGCGCTGACTGGGATGATGTGCTGGCCACCAACCTGACCGGCACATTTCTGCTCACGCAGGCCATCCTGAGCCCGATGCTGAAGAACCGCTGGGGCCGGATCATCAACATTTCGAGCGTGGTAGGGCGCACGGGGCAAGCTGGCCAGGTGAATTACGCGGCCTCCAAGGCTGGATTGATCGGGTTTACGCGCTCGATGGCACGCGAAGTCGCTTCGCGCGGCATCACCGTGAACGCGGTGGCTCCCGGCTACATTGAAACGCCCATGACGGCTGTTTTGAACGAGGAACAGCGGAAGGCCATGATGGCGCAGATTCCCCTGGGCCGTCCTGGAACCGATACCGAAATTGCACAGTGCGTGGCATTTTTCGCCTCAGACGCTGCCGCCTACATCACCGGCCATGTTATGGATGTGAATGGCGGCATGTTCATGGGGTAACGTGACCCGGCCGGTGACTTGTCGACCGATCATGTTCCCCTGTTCGTGGGATTCGTCGCAGCAAGTTTAAGGGGCACACTGTCGATAGACCTTTTGGGCGTGTGTTGATGGCAGCAACCGAGACAATCGCGGCAAATCTTTCCCAGACCATTCCGGAATCTAAAGCGGATGGTGTGCGCTATGTCGCGCGCCAGCCCATTCTCGATCTGCGGGGACGTGTCCATGGCTATGAGCTGCTGTTTCGCAGCGGCCGCGAACAGTCATTCCGCGGCGATGTCGAGATGGCCACCCGCACGATGCTCGACAACACCGTTATCTTCGGTCTGGAGCAGCTTACCGGCGGCCTGACGGCCTTCGTGAACTGCACGCGGGAAGCGCTTACCGACAATCTCGTCGATATTCTGCCGCCCAGCATGTGCGTGCTGGAGATTCTGGAGACCGTAGAGCCGACTCCCGACCTGGTGGATGCCTGCCGCAACCTGAAGAAGGCGGGATTCCGGCTGGCGCTCGATGACTTTACCTGGCACCCGAAGTTTGAACCGCTGATCGAACTGGCCGACTACATCAAGGTCGACTTCACGCTTTCCAATGCGAAGGATCGGCAGGAGCTGATGCGGCGCGTCCATGGCGCGCCGATCGCCATGCTGGCAGAGAAGATCGAAACGCAGGAAGAGTACAAGCAGGCCTGCGCGGAAGGCTTCACGCTGATCCAGGGCTACTACTTCTGCCGGCCGCAGCTCATCGAAAACCGCAATGTTCCGGCGAACCGGCTCTCGCAGATCGAGATTCTGCGCCTGTTGCACGAAGAGACTCTGAATCTGCCGGAGATTGCACGCCTGGTGAAGCGCGATGCTTCGCTCACCTACCGGCTGCTGCGCCTGATCAACTCACCGATCTTCGCCATGCGCTATCAGGTGCGATCGGTCGAGGCGGCGCTGATGGCGATCGGCGAAGATGTCTTCCGGCGCATTGCGACGCTGGCCATCGCCAGCGAGCTCAACGCGAATCAGACAGTCGAGCTGCTCCGCATGGCGTTTGTCCGTGGCCGGTTCTGCGAACTGGCGGCGGAGCTATGTGGGCTTGATGCTACCGAACAGTATCTGCTGGGATTGCTGAGCCTGCTTCCGGCGATGCTGCAAGTGCCGATGCGGCAGTTGGCGCCGGATCTGCCCTTGCGCGAGGCCATCCGCGTGGCGCTGATGGGCGAGCCTGTTCCTGAGCGGCGCGTACTGGAATGGCTGATCGCGCACGAACACGGCAACTGGGCTGCCTGCGATGCGCTCGCTGCCGAACATAAACTCGACCAGGACGCGCTGCTGCGCACCTATGAGGACGCGGTTGTCTGGGCCGAGTCCGCGCTTCAGTTCGCATAGTTCCGCACTCCATCGACCCTTTCCAGCTCCCAGAATTCCGCGGCTGACGTGTGTCTTCCCTCCTGAAGCCGCCAGAGTATACTGTGGCGTTCGTGAAGGCGGACTGCATTCCGCCATCTCTTCGATCTCCGGAGGAGCCATGTCCATTTCACGCGCGGGTGCGCTGTGCCTGATCGCTGTGCTTGCCGTTCCTGCAGCCGTTGCCCAGAATAGCGCGCAAGCGGTTTCGCCAAACGGCCAGATCACGCTCACGCTTCTTCCTGCCGATGCCGCTCACGGCGATCTGCGTTACACGGTTGACTTCCACGGCAAGCGGCTGATCGACGAATCCAAACTCGGGTTGGAGATGGAAGGACGGCCCGCGCTCGGCGAAGGTATGCACCTGAGCGGCTCGCGGCCGGAAACCGTTGACGAAAGCTACAGCATTCCGGTGGGCAAGACCAAAGAGGTGCGCGATCATTACAACGGCCTGCGCGCCGAGTTCACCGACGGGAGCGGCCGCAGGCTCGACGTCGAAGTGCGCGCCTACGATGATGGCGTTGCCTTCCGATACAGCGTGCCGGCGCAGCCGGGGCTTGCGCAGGTGAAGATTCTGCACGAGGACACGGAGTTTTCCTTCCCGAAAGATGCGGAGAGCTATCCGCTGATCCTCGATGGATTTCAATCGTCGTACGAAGATGAATATCAGCTGCGCAACGTGAGCGGGCTGCATCCAGACTGGCTGGTCGCACTGCCCTACCTCGCGCATGAGGCAGGGATCGGCTGGCTGGCCATCACGGAGGCCGACATCGAGAACTACGCGGGCATGTATTTGCGCAAGAGCCAGCGCTTTGCCGAGCGGGTGTTGCACGCGGAGCTGACGCCGCGGCGCGATGAGGCCGGCAAGCTCGAGCCGGACGGCGCGGCCGTGGTGACGGCGACGCCGTTCGCGAGCCCCTGGCGCGTGCTGATGATCGCCGACGATCCTGGCAGGCTGATCGAATCGAATATCGTTCTCAATTTGAATCCGCCCTCGAAGATCGCCGACACCTCGTGGATCAAGGCAGGCAAATCGGCGTGGGACTGGTGGTCGGGCGATGCCGCGCCGAGCGTCAGCTTCAAGACCGGCATGAACACCGCGACCATCAAGCATTACATCGACTTCGCCTCGGCGTCGGGATTTCCTTACATGCTGATCGACGCGGGATGGGCAAAGCCTGCGCCCAACGCCCCTGCGGATCTGCCGCGGCAAGCGGATATCACGCAAACGACAGCGGCGATCGACATGCCGGAGCTGTTGCGTTACGCCAAAGAGAAAAACGTGAAGCTCTGGCTGTGGGCGCACTGGACGTCAGTGGACAAATACATGGACCAGGCGTTTCCGCTGTTTGAGAAGTGGGGCATCGCGGGGGTGAAGATCGATTTCATGAACCGCGACGATCAGTGGATGGTCGACTGGTATCGACGCGTGGTGGAGAAGGCCGCCGAGCATCACCTGATGATCGATTATCACGGCGCCTTCAAGCCCGACGGCCTGCGCCGCACCTACCCGAACCTGGTGACTCGTGAAAGCGTCATGGGCAAGGAGTATCTGCGGGTGACCGCGCGCGTTACGCCGGCACATAACGTCACATTGCCCTTTACGCGCATGCTGGCAGGACCGATGGATTACACGCCGGGGGCCTTCGGCAATGTCACTCTCGAGAACTTCGTCCCGCGGAGTTTTGAGCCCATGGGCCTGAATACGCGGGCGCACGAGCTGGCGCTGTACGTCGTGTTCGAGAGCCCCCTGCAGATGGTCTCGGATTATCCGGAACACTACGCGGGTCAAAAGGAATTCGATTTCATCAAGCGGGTCCCGACCACGTGGGACGAGGTGCATTCGATCGGCGGTGTGCCGATGGAGTGGATTTCGCTCGCGCGGCGCAGCGGCTCGGACTGGTATGTGGGCACGATGACCAACTGGGATGAACGCACGGTAAAAATCCCGCTCGATTTTCTGGGGGCGGGCAAGTACATCGCGGAGATGTACGCCGATGCTCCCGATACGGCGAAGGAGCCGACGCATACCACGCTGACGCGGCAATCGGTCGACCGGAGCACGGTTCTCGATGTTCAGATGGTCTCCGGCGGGGGAAATGCGGTGTGGATTCATCCTGCGGAAAAGCCCTGATTTGCGGCAAAACTAATTTCCCTTGAAGGACATAATGAATCCCCTTGGCCAGACCTCTCATCTGAGAAGATAGTGAACGTGAGCGGGGGGATTTCTTTGCTTTTTCAGCGGTTGGGTGCTGCATTTTTGGTGTCAGCTCTCGCTCTGGCCGCCGCCGACGCCCAGGCGCCGAATGCGAGTTCGGCGACCAATCCCTATTGGGGCAGCATCACGGTGCAGCCGGCGACCGATGAGATCCTGAAGCTCTCACTCGATGACGCGATTCGCCGCGGCTTCGCGAACAATCTGGGCCTGCGCGAGGCGGAGAACAACGAGCTCGCTTTGAAGGGGCAGAAGAACGAGGCCCTGCAGCAGTTCCTGCCCACTGTGACATTCACCGGCGACACGGGTTATCACCAGATCAATCTCGTGGCGTTTGGCTTCAAGCCGAGTGTGCTTTCGAATTTTGCGTCGCTCCTTCCGCCCGGGACGCCGCTCACGGGATTTCCCACGGTGACACGCGTGGACCTCACTGAGGCCCAGCTTCACTTGAGCCAGACGCTGTTTTCCGGGCCCGTGATCGCAGGTTATAAGGCTGCCGGCGCGGCGACGCGCGCAGCCTACTTTGCCAAGATGACAGCGCGCGGCGAAGTGGTACAGCAGGTCGCCACAATTTACCTGCGGTGCATCGCCGATGCCAGCGAAGTGGAAAACGCCAAGTCGCAGGTGGATGAGGCGCAGGTGCTGCTCGACCACGAACACCTTGCGCACCTGGCCGGAACGGTCGCCAATCTCGACGAGCTGCGCGCCCGCGTGCAATTGCAAACGCAGCAGCAGTCGCTGATCGCCGCGCAGAATCTGCTCGACAAAGACCTGATTCAGCTCAAGCGCGAGATCGGCATCGCACCGGGCCAGAATATGGAGCTTACGGATCAGGCACCTTACAGCGACCTAGCTACGCAAACGCCGGAAGAAGCGCTGGCCACTGCGTACAAAGACCGCCAGGACTATCAGAATCTCCAGAACCAGGCCGTCGAATTCAAGGCTGTCCATGCGGCCTACCGGAGCCAGCGGCTACCCACGCTCAAGTTTTCCAGCTTCTACGGCACCAGCACGGTAAATGGCGCAGGCACCCATGGGAACTTCGTGGCCTACGGCACGCTGAGCGTGCCCATCTTTCGCGAAGCGCGCTTGCGCGGCGATGAAGACGCCTCGAAGGCACAGCTGCAGTCGGTCAACGCGCAGCTGGATGACCTGCGGTCGCACATTGACCAGCAAGTGCGCTCGGCGCTGCTGGACGTGACGGCCAATCAGCAGCTCGTCGACGTGGCGCGCTCCAATGTTGAGCTGGCCCAGCGGGCGCTCAGCGACGAGACGGACCGCGTGAACGCAGGCGTGGACGACAATCTGCCGCTGGTCACGGCGCAGGCCGCTTTGGCCTCGGCACAGAGCAATCTTGTGGAAAGCCTCTACCAGTACAACCTGTCGAAGCTCGCCCTCGCCCGCTCCTGCGGGGTGCTGGAGCTGCAGTACCGGGCATACCTGGGACGGTAGGGCGTGGTCTTGCCAGATGGAACCGATAGAGAGAGTCCGGCAAACGAAAAACACTCCTCAGGGCTGAAGCCCAGGGATATTGGGGTCTGTCTCCGGCATGGCTGAAGCCATGCCCTGTTACAAAACACCGCGCGGTGGGACTATCAGAAACTAGTTGCCCCATGAGGAATGTCCTCTCCCTGAATCCCCTGGAGTTGCGGTTCGCCAGACACTGCGGCCATCGTTTTTGTTGCCTTTAGCCATTCCTTTACATCTCTCCATGTAAGGTAGAACTCGGAGAACCGTCGCATGCCCAAGAAGCTGAAAGTTGAGTATTTTGTCGAGGCGGACGCGTTCGCTCTTGCTGCGCGTGCCGCGCGTCATTTTGTGGAACGTGCCGAAGCCGCCGTGGCCGCCCGCGGCCGGGCCCGCATCGCCATCAGCGGAGGGTCCACTCCCAAGGCGGCGTTCCAGTTGCTCGCCGACCCGGCCCAGCCCTGGCGCGCGCGTATGCCGTGGGACAAGCTGGAGCTGTTCTGGGTGGACGAGCGCTGCGTTCCGCCGGATCATGCCGACAGCAACTACCGCATGACCCGCGAAGCGCTGCTCGATCACGTGCCGCTCAAGCCGTCGCAGATTCACCGCATGGAGGGCGAGCGCGAGCCTGAAGCCGCAGCCTCGCGCTATGAATCCGAACTGCGCAACAGCTTCCGGCTGGAAGGCGCCGAGACACCGCGCTTCGACCTGATCAACCTCGGCATGGGCCCCGATGGCCACACCGCGTCACTGTTTCCGCATACCGCGGCGCTGCATGAGATGGGCCGCCTGGCTGTGTCGAATCACGTGCAGAACAAGGACGCCTGGCGCATCACGCTGACGTGGCCGGTGATCAACCAGGGCGCGCACGTCTTCTTCCTCATTGGAGGCGCGGACAAGGCGCAGATCCTGAAAGAAGTGATGCTAGGACCGCGCGATGCAGAGCGTTTGCCCAGCCAACTCATTGCACCGGCAGGCGGTATACTGACTCTGCTTCTCGACAAGGCTGCGGCTGCTCTGCTGCCTGCGACCGACAAGCAGGGCTACGGCTCTTTTGAGAGGGAAGGATGATTCTGGCCGGAGATGTAGGCGGCACAAAGGTTCACCTGGCGCTGTACGACTTTACCGACGGCGAGCTGAAGCACGCCCGCGATCAGCAGTTCCCGGCCAAGGAGTACTCCGGGCTGGAAGAGATCGTGCGCGAGTTCATCGTCACGGAAAAGATCACGGCCGCCTGCTTCGGCGTACCCGGCCCGGTGCGCGAAGGCCGGCTGCGGTTGACCAATCTGCCCTGGACTCTCGACAGCCGCGAGTTGGCTACGCATCTCAAGATCGACTACGTCTTCCTCATTAACGATCTGCAGGCCAACGGTTATGGCATCGCCGAGCTTTCCGCCGACCAGATCTACACGCTGAGCGAAGGCGACGCGCGCCAGTTGGGCAATCGTGCGCTCATCTCCGCCGGAACCGGATTGGGGCAGGCCTTCCTCATTTGGGACGGCCGCGATTATGTGCCCTACCCTTCCGAAGGCGGGCACTCGGATTTTGCGCCACGCAATGAGGACGAGATCGACCTGCTCCGCTTCCTGATGCAGAAATACAACGGACGCGTGAGCTTTGAGCGCGTCGTGAGCGGGCAAGGCATCACCAACTGCTACGAGTTTCTGCGCGAGGTGCGCGGCATGGAAGAGCCGACCTGGCTCGCCGAGCGCATCGCCACCGAGGATCCCAACGCCGTGATCACCGAGCTGGCGCTAGCGGCCAAGAGCGAGATCTGCGAGAAGGCGCTCGACATGTTCGTCTCCGCCTACGGCGCGGAGGCCGGCAATCTCGCGCTCAAGGTGCTCGCTGTCGGCGGACTGTATCTGGGTGGCGGCATCGCGCCGCGCATCCTTGAAAAGCTGAAAGACGGCACTTTCATGAAGGCCTTTACCGACAAAGGCCGCATGGCCCAGCTGCTAGCGCACATGCCGGTGCGCGTGATTCGTGAAAGCCGCACGGCGCTGATTGGCGCGGCGGCTTACGCTGAGGCGCGGGCCGCGGAACTGAGCGGGATTTCGCCGCGCGCGGCGAGTGTGCGGTTCTGAGCTGAATCCCGCCCAAGCAAAGCTTGGACGGGCCACCCGATTTTTATCATGCTCGAGCGCTCCGCTACGCCGGCGCAGTATGTTTCGAATCTGAAGAAACCATTACTGCTGCAGGGTACTTGCCGTTCCTGGTCCGGTTTAGCGCGCGCCAACCGGCAGCACCGGTTTGCCGAAGGTGGAGTTCGTCACCAGTGCGAAGCTCGTGTACATGGCCAGCAAACCGCAGAGAAGGCCCATCCAGCCGCCGGCGATGGAGAGATTGTGTGCGCCCAGCAAGTCGCCGAAACCGAGAAGGAAAAACGTGATCCAGAGAGTCAGGAAGACGCACCAAAGGGCTTTGGCGAGCCGGAACGTGGCGATCCACATGTAGAGAGTGAAGACGCCCCATGCGATCAGCGTAACGGCGATGGTGCTGCCTGCCTGGGACAGGTCCAGCACGCCATGGCCGCCGAGCAGAACCAGCAGAGCGAACCACCACCAGAAGGCTCCATAGCTCAGAAAGGCTACCGTGCCGAAGGTATTAGCGACGCGAAACTCCATGAGGCCGGCCATCATCTGGATCAGGCCGCCAAAGGCAAACGCGAGCGGCAGCACCACCGGCTCACCGCCTTTCGGCAGCAAGCCCGCGTTGATCAGGCTCAGAATCACGGTGGTCAATCCAAAAGCAATCAGGCCCAAAGGCGCCGGGTTGGCGCATACAGATTTCGATTCATCCGCCATAGGAACCATCCCTTCTCGGTGACGTTGGATTGGGCTGCCTGGGTTGGGGCAGGAGTTGCGCCTGGCTGTGGAATTGCCTCGGTGTTGAGGAGTTTCTCCTTCTTGGACGGTCATTCTCGCAACACGCCAGTGGCAATTTCCTTTGGAAATTGCCACACTAAGCCAACGGAACAAGCTGAGGGAAATTCCGATGGCCTTCGCACACTCTATCGGCAACCGCCGCTACACCTTTAGCAGCCTCTGCGAGCTGCTCGCCAAGGCCACGCCACTGCGCAGCGGCGATGTGCTGGCCGGCATCGCGGCCGAGTCTGCCGAAGAGCGGGTCGCCGCGCAATTCGCGTTAGCGGATCTGCCGATTGCTCA